>Ga0007836_1000152_pt1 | contig 17134 bp, 17 predicted proteins | sample CryBogCBE23Oct07_FD_71205 | JGI IMG/M metagenome (GOLD analysis project Ga0007836, IMG submission 71205) | Freshwater microbial communities from Crystal Bog, Wisconsin, USA - CBE23Oct07 | ecosystem: Environmental > Aquatic > Freshwater > Lake | place: Crystal Bog, Wisconsin, USA | collected...
AATGCAGAAGGTGACATATTCCAACTCCCAGGCTCAGAGTCAATGAATACAGGCTCAGCCCCTTGATAGACAATTGGGTTAGCACTAGCTGCGAATGTGAAAGAAGAGCAAAACACAGTGTCTCCGCGACCAACACCAAGCAACACCAAGGCGAGATGTATTGCGGCAGTTCCAGAACTAACCGATGCAGCGTGCTTTAAGCCCACTAACTCTGCAAGCTCTCGTTCGAATGCATCAACGTTGGGACCCAAGGGTGCAATCCAGTTGGTTCGAAATGCCTCTTCGACAAACTCTCTTTCGCGTTCGCCCATGTGTGGAGTTGATAACAAAATTTGCTCGTCGACTTCTTTACGGCTCAGCAAACGAACCACTCGTCCCTCTGCGTCCACCACAGGCAAGTGGTTAATGGAATGTTGATTCATCAACTCCAATGCCCCTTGCCGTGTAAATCCTTGATTCAAGACAATGCACTCACGCTCCGGCAACATCACCAAAGTTTCCTCAAGCGAGAAATCTGCCAAGATCAGTCGGCGAATGTCACCATCCGTCACAGTGCGCAAAAATCGACCTTCTTCGTTCGTCAACAACAAGACTCCGGTTCCAGCTTGGTCGAGTTGCAGTAGTGCTTGTTTGATACTTGCTGAGGAAGTAATGAGGGGTTGATTGATTGGACTCATAAAAATTCTTTATAACGACCGGGCTGGTACGCCCACTACCGTAGTATTTGGCGATACGTCAGCTCTAACCACAGCGCCAGCGCCGATGATGCCTCATCACCGATGAAGACACCTGGGAGCACACGGGCCCCTGCGCCAACAAAGACCTGACGACCCAGCGTCACGCCACCAGCGAGGCTTGCACTTGGTGCAATGTGGCAAAAATTACCTACTGCGCAATCGTGGTCAATAACCGCCCCATGGTTCACGATCGATCCAATACCTATCTTTGCCGCAGGTGCGATTACTGCTTGAGCAGCCACAAATGTTGCAGCAGCCAAGTCGGCATGAGACGACACAGCCGCTCTGGGATGAACGACAGACACCGGAACACCACCTGCAGCAATCAGACACTGATATAGCAAGCCCCGGGTTGAATTACTTCCTACTGCAACATGGAAGCATGTTCCTGTCTGCACAAACTGCGATGCAGCGCCCAACACGAGCTGCCCCAAGATCATTTGCCCATGCAGAGCTACATCGTCATCCACAAAAGCAAAGTGGCATTGCCCAGGATAAGATGACTGCAACGCATCCATCACCACACGAGCGTGCCCACCAGCACCGACAACAATCATACGATCAATAGACATTGCACTTAGACAGCAAATTGGACGTTAGAGGTGCTGTGGCCAACAGCTCAACGATTCGTCGACCAGCTTGACCATCCCCATATACATTGGTTGTCGGATAGCGGCCATGGTTGAGGGCTGCTTTCAGAGCTGCTTCAACAGCAACAACTTCAGCGGGCACATCTTGGATATTGACGTTACGCTCGCGCAAATTTTGCCGAGTCCCAATGTTTACAACAGGAGTACCAAAACTTGCAGCTTCGATAATCCCACTGCTGGAATTGCCGAACAACACATCACAACACGCCATCCAGCCAATGTACTCATCCCTGCGCAAGTGTGTCCTTAACTTCAGCGAGCCGGACGATGCAGCCTCGCTCAGCACTTGACGGACGCAATCGCTTCCTGCATCCGAATTGGGCATCAAAGCCAATACTTGCATACCTTGGGCAGCCTTCAACACAGCACGTATTTGCTCTGAAGCACTATCTGCATCTTGAAGCACCGGGTGAAAAACAAGCAAGCCAATAGAAAGCGCAGGGTCAAATCCAACCTCTGCGCAAAGCGTTGCACGATTGGACCGTTTTGTTTCAAACAACCCATCAACGCCCGGCGCACCGACCACATGAACAGCATCAGCTCGTTCTCCCATACGAACCAGTCGATCACGAGCCTGCGCTGTAGCAACAAGATGTAAGTGAGCCAATTTTGAGATGGCATGTCGGACAGGCTCATCAACTGTGCCTGATCGTTCACCACCGTGAAGGTGGGCAACAGGAATTCCCAGATGAATACCCGCTATCGCTCCTGCCAACATCTCACCGCGGTCGCCCAACAGCAGCAAGATGTCGGGATTCATCTCTTGCAATGCAGGAACAAAGCCCTGTAACATGCGCCCAATATTGATCGCCATACTGGCGGCGCTGACATCATCTGGATCAACGGCTACGCGCCCTGCAATGGCAAAGCCCTCGGCTTCAATGTCGGCGATGGTGCCTCCATATCGATCCGACAAATGCATGCCTGTCACTATCAACTGCAAGTCAAGACGCCTGTCCGCTTCAATTGCCCGCAATGTAGAGGCCATCAATCCAAAGTCGGCCCGCGTACCCGTCAAGTAACAAATTCGGCGAATCATTGCTGCCTCAGAAAAAATCACTCCACTGCAGCGTCGAACCGGCAGGAATATCACGAGTAGGAACACGCCCGTAAACGGCATCCAACTCTTTAGGCAAGATTCCTGTTCCAGGCCGCAACAGAGTTAAGTCCGAGAAAGAGACTGGTACACCAGCGACCAAGTCACAAGCAGAGGTGACACTGCGGCGAACTAATTCCCGAACGGGCAATTCAGCATCGGTAGGTTTTTTTTCTGTTGAGCCAAGTGCACGCTCAACATCACGAATCTGTCGCACGAGTGCAGCCAACTCCTCTGGAACCAATGAGGCTTTGTGATCAGGCCCCGGCAACGTAATGTCGAGAGTGAAGTGTTTTTCAATCACCACAGCACCCAAGGCAACTGCTGCGGTCGAAACAGCCAACCCAAGCGTGTGATCAGAATATCCAACAGGCACAGCCAACATTGAAGCCATCGAGCCCATGGCCCTTAAGTTGACATCATCTGCGGCTGCCGGATAGTTGGATGTGCAATGCAAAATGGTCAGCATTGTTTCCAAGGGTTCTTTGAGGTTAAGGCGTTTGCGCTCAGCTCTGATAACTTCGGTTGATTCTTCGATTTCCTCAAGGGTAGCCATACCTGTTGAGAGAATCAAAGGCCGCGCCTTGCTTGCCAAATAGCGCAAGAAGGGGTGATTCGTAATCTCACCAGAGGGAATCTTGATCCGCTTCATCCCCAAATCGACAAGAAAGTCAGCTGCTTCCTCATCAAATGGCGTTGACATAAACTCAATACCTCGATCAGCGCAGCGTTCAAAAATACGTTTATGCAAAGACTCTGACATTTCGAGTTTCGCCAACATACCGTGCTGATCACCTTCTCCTGTTGCTGCCTGTTGATAAGCCGCCTTTGCCGCACCGCGCCTAACCAACTTATCAGCTTTGAAGGTTTGAAACTTAACAGCATCTGCGCAACAACGAGCTGCCACATCGACAAGTTGCAATGCAAGTTCCTCTGACCCGTTGTGATTGACTCCGGCTTCTGCAATTACAAAAACACGATTCTTGTTTTTCATCTAAATCCTTCGGACACTAAACGCTCTGCATTAGACCAATCCTCCGCCGTATCAATATCAATTGATTCAACTTGTTGCTCACAAAGAACGCCACGTGTACCAGGTGGAGTGAGACTACGATGAATACGCAAGGCATTAATATCGATAAGGTACAACGATCCATTAGGCTCACAAACAGATGGTAAATCTTGACTTCGCATTCCCAAACCTTCAGGAAAACAAGGCGTCAATCCACCGCGCATACTAATGAAATATGTCCAATAAGGATGGGAGGATACTTCATGCACACCAACTGCAGCTGGTGATCCCTCATCCAGGAACTCTGCAGCCAACTGCCAGCGTTCTGTTAACCTTACAGGACTCGTCGGCTGAAGCAATGCAATCCGGTCAAAAGACAAACTGGCCTCTAAATTAATTTTTTCCACCGCATGAAGAACGACATCGATGGAAGACGCAGTATCAGACGCCAATTCAGTAGGACGCAGCCAAGGCACATAAGCACCCGCATCTTGCGTTAATTTTGCAATTTCAGGCGAATCTGTTGACACTATAACCAAATCAAAACCACCGTACCTTAGAGCAAAATCTACCGTCCATAAGATCAATGGTTTACCTAAAAATAAACGAGAATTTTTATTTGGCAACCGCTTAGATCCTGCTCGTGCCGGAATAATTGCCAAGGTACTGGTCATATTAAATTTTCAAGAAATGGCGTATCAGCGCCAATCCAACCTCGCCACTGCGCTCAGGGTGAAACTGAGAAGCCATCAAATTGGCGCGCTGTACAGCAGCACAAATACGATGACCACCATACATGCAGTCAGCCAATCTATCCATCGCGTTTGCAGGAACTGCAGAGAATGAGTGCACAAAATACACCGCAGGCTGAGTATCAACCACTGGATCAAGCAAAGTCCCGCGCCAATCGCGCCCACCTTCCGGCTCAATCAGATGATTCCAACCAATGTGGGGAACTCGTTGCTGTTTCCCATCTTGCGTTAATGAGGGAACGGGCTGCACGCGCCCGGGCAGAATGCCCAAGCCATGATGCTCCCCAAACTCCTCACTTGCATCAAACAGCATCTGCATACCTACGCAAATACCAAAAATGGGTCTATTGGTCAGCGCAAAAGCCTTCAACTCATCGCCAAAACCGCGCTCATGGACTTCCTTCATGCTATCGCTAAAAGCACCAACCCCCGGAACAACAATACGACTTGCCACAGCAACAGCTTTTGGATCCTCCGTCACAGTGACCTGAGCACCACAATGCTCAAAAGCACGAGCCACATTCAACAAATTACACATGCCGTAATCGACAATAGTCACACTAAGTTGAGACATCTCTTAAACTTTCCGAACTGGAAGATCAGCCGCAAGAGCAGCTGCGCGAATGCCCCCGATAGACATACGCTTGTAATGAAGCACATCTGCCATGGCTACGGCATCAGCGCCACCATTCAATGCCACATCTGTAAAGTGGTCGAGTGAACCCATACCACCACTGGCGATAACCGGAACGGGAACCGTAGCGCTAACGGCACGGACTAGCTCAATATCGAAACCGCTGCGTGTGCCCTCACGGTCTACAGCAGTGATTAATATTTCACCAGCCCCCAACTCAACACCTCTTCGCACCCATTCAAGCACATCCAAGCCTGTACGTTCGCGACCATTGTCTGCATAAGCCTCCCACTTGCCATCGGCAACTTGCTTAGCTTCGATGGAGAGCACCATGGCTTGAGAACCAAAACGTCGCGCAACGTCACTGATCAACTCGGGCCGGGCAATCGCTGCCGTGTTAATTGCAACCTTGTCAGCACCCGAACGAAGGATGTGCCTGGCATCGTCCACAGATCGAATACCGCCACCTACCGTGATCGGAATGAATACGTTTTTTGCGGCGCGGCTGATGATGTCACTCAAGTTGTTACGGCCATAAAGGCTCGCAACAATGTCCATGTAGATCAATTCATCAGCACCTTGTTCGTAATAGCGAATCGCATGCTCTTGAGGGTCTCCGATGACCCGAAGCCCTTCGAGTCGGATCCCCTTAATGAGATTGGGCCCTTTGATGTCGAGGCGCGGAATGATGCGCAAATTGCTCATAAATTACTTTGCACCTTCGTGCCAGACTGCATGACGCAACTTCCACTGTTCATCTTCCCATTTCCACAAATGAGGCGAGCGGAAATTGTCCGTCAATTTACGGAAGTACTCACGATCCATGATCGGCTGCTCAAACATCTTGCTCGCCTCTGGAAACTCATTGGCGGAAATGCTGAGATATTTAAAAATTTCATCAGCAAATCGCTCAGGGAATTCATGGTCATATCGCTTCACCAACGCAATACCTTCTTCTCTCAAGATATCGCCCGAACGAATCTCTTGGGCCGCGTCATATGATGCACGGCCAATACCGAATTTAGTCCCTGTCGTGTAGTAGTGGAAATCGTCAATTCGGTCATCGATGCTGTTGTATTTGCTGTAAGTACCTGGCGTACGCTCTGGTGAAGCTTCAAAACCACCATGTTCAACAGCATAGTAATAGCATGCCTGTGGATGCCATTTGAGGTAATAACCTAAGTAGTGAACTTCAGTCTTCTTTTCTTCAATTTCGTTGGGATTAGCTGGCAAATATGGGGCCAGATCATGATTCTCAAGACCACAATACTTTTTCAAGTCTGGAACAGAAACCCCCCCCAAACTAACCTTCGATTGATCTTCAGCAGTGAAATATGACCAGTCACGTTTTGCAGATTCGGTATCCCCAATTGGATTGCCATATTCGGCCTCATTCTCACCATAGATCACGAGAGGGATATTATGTAAAAGAGCCATCTTCGGAGCCAATGACTTTTGCCCAAACATGAACGCTTGGAATGGGTGAAATAAATTATCAACCGCCAAACGTGTCAACAACCGATGTGCACGTCCATTGGGTGTCATCAAGAAGTTATCGTGTCCAGCATGAATCCAGCGCTGGAAATTACGCCATCCCCATTCGGTATACACATGAGGTGCCCATGTGAAAGTCAAGGGATGCATGCCATATTTATTTCGCAAAATGTGCGACGCATAAAAGCTGTCTTTGCCACCTGAACCCGGAACGATGCAGTCGTAGCTGCCATCCTTACTGCGATGACGATCCAGCAAATCACGCAACTGTCGTTCGCGTTCATCCCAGTCAATGACACCTTGCTTCTTTTCGGCAAAGTGGCAAGCATCGCAAACGCCTTCATCATCAAATGCGATCGTTTTCTTCTTGGAGTCTTTGGTATGCGTATATTCAACAGCTGAGTTTGGTCTCTGGTTAGATATAACACAGCGTTTGCAAAAGACCACCTCATCAGGCAACCCATATTTGGCTTCCCTCTTGAGGGCCGTAGCAAGGTATTGCGATTTATCAATTTCTTGTGGTGCGAGGATGCGTTCCATTTCTTTTTCCTGAAATATTAAACTAACAACGAATCAATGACCTGCAGAATTGCCTGCATGGCCGTCTTGCCTGATTGACCTTGGGCAAAGCTTGGGCCAACTCCAGCGAGCGCTTCTTTCAACGCTACGCCCAAGTCTTTCAAATCTGTAACACCTCTAGAGACGCCCATAGAACTGTATGAGGTATCTGGGGTAAATATGGAGTTATCAACGCTGATAACAGGTCTTCCCGCAATAGCAGCTTCGAGTCCGACGGTTGACGCAGTTACAACCACAACATCAACGGCGTGAAGCAATGCAGCAATAGGTTCAGACACGGGGCTGAAATCAACCCGAATCCCAGGGTCGAAATCAACACGCTCGCTTGGGTGGTAGCGCACCACCAGCCTCAAAGTTTCATCTTCCGCCACAAGCTGGCGAAGGGCTTGCTCAACGCGACGAGGCAAGGTTGGATCACCTGACAAATCTGCAAATGGATGCTGTTCTGGCTCAATCTGCGAGGCCCATAATACGACTTTTCGACCATCGTTCCAACCACGACTTTTTCGCAGCTGAACACCAGCGCTAATTGTTTTAGGGTCGGTGAGGCGATCAAAGGCTGGATTACCAGTTACAACGACCTCCTCAGGCTTACGCCCATGGGAAAGAAACATATTGCGAACAGCGTCGTTGAGCACACAAACGCGTGAAGCATAACCATGCTGTCCAATCCATTGAACCTCTTGAATTGCAAACAAATCCACTACACAAACTGATGAAATTTCTAATGTACCAGCCGCCAAAATTGCAGCCCGCTCTGCCCGAGGAGAATTAGTAGCAACAACTACGTCAGGTGCAACTCTCTCAATCAACTTTCGCATTGTAGCAACAGGCAAAAAGGCATGTCGTCCCAGCGCTGCATAGCGTCGCCTTGCCTCAGCTTCACCACACTCATTTAAAAGATCTCTGAAATTCACGCCAAGATATGCAATAGTCTCTCTTAACGGCACAGGACCACCAACGGGCAAACCAGCCGCCAATTCCTTCCCCCAGCGAACAACATCCGGATGATCACTTTCAGGAAAATCTGAAAATCCAATACATGAAATTCCAAGTCTCTCGATTACAGTTCGCGCAGTTGTTAAAGCAAGAAATTGAACAGAAATCCCACTTTTTATGAGCTCAACAGCAATCGGCGCCAGCATGGAAACATGCCCTCCACCATAAGCAACTAGCAATACAGATTTATTACGATTTTCCATTTATTGTGCATAATAAATTTTTATAGAAATCTTTTGTCACACCAACAATTTCCCAAACAAATCCATGCAATATCTTATTAGGACCCAGACCTATTTCAATATTTAAATTACAATTAGAATTTTTAGCGGTTCCAAATAAAACATCCCAAAATTGGAAAATACTTGCGTAATTTGACCCATATTCGGCAGGCTCACTACTGTGGTGGATTTTGTGCGCCATCGGTGATTGTATTAAATAATCACCGACAATCCCAAAATTAGAATTTATATTACTGTGCTTTATGAAACCTATCATTTGAAGAAACATTGCAATAAAGAAGTAATCCTCAATCGGCATTCCAAGTATTGCTGCCGGGATAGCTTTAAAGAAATGCAAAATTACCCTTTCCAATGGATGATCTCGCAATGCAGTCAACATTGTCATCTCTGTTGCACTTTGATGAAAACCATGTATAGTCCATAACAACTTCGATTCATGCATAAATCGATGAGCCCAATAATTAAAAAAATCCAAAACAAATATGTATATAAAAAAACTTGCATAGGGATAGTTACTATAGTCAAGGATTTTTATACTGCAATAATTTTTTAACAATTGACTAATTAAATAAAATACTCCAAAGCTTAAAATAGCTCCAAATATTAATGATGCATTACTTAGTGTCATGATTGCAGCAAGCATATCAATTGAACTTGATCTTTTAAATGTCAGCAAAATTTTTCAAGCTACTATTTCTATAATCCGCCAACAAAAAATAACTCAAATACTAAAGAAATTGAAACCAGAGAAAACGATGTTAATAATGTTAGAGATATTGAATTTAAATAATTTTGAATATAAAATTTCATATTTTTTTGAATTCAACGATAGTTAGAAATCACCTCTAATTTTAGAACGTTTCATTGCTAGAGGAAGAATAAAAATAGTTGACATAAGCGTCGTAAATCCAAAAATTCCACCAATCAAAGAAACAATAATTCCTTGCTTTGCCATCGTATGGAATTTTGAATAACGAATATAAAACAAAAGAATAATAAGCGATATTATTAATAATATGCTAAGAAAAACGTGCAAAATAACAGAAGAAACAATCATTAAAGAAACTGTACACACCAATCCAGTTTCAGTTCTACAATTTTCAAGCACTGGTTCGGGATTTATCACAAGACCGAGACCATGGCTGATAATATTAACCGCACCATCAAATCCGCCGCCATAGTAATCTAAATTTTTTAACAGAAACAATAAAAGAAAATACATCAATAAAGTCAGCACCAAAAATCCAATAAGAAACTTTGCACATTTAGCAAAAGAACCGCCTGATAGTATAGACTGTAACACTGTACGCCATGAAGTAAAAATCATAAAAAGTAGTGCGACAGAAAAGGTCCCCGAACTAACACTTGCATAAAGCAAAGATATTACAATCCATATTCCCGCAATTGAACCAATTAATTTAAGCTTCAACTTAATCAATACATACATAAGTAATGATAAACCAAATAAAGCAAACATAAACCTCCCATTAATTATTGACAACAATACAAATGGAAAAATAAATATGTAATTTCTATTTTTTTTATATACAACTATTAACTTTTGAGTCTTAATCCATATCAAAGAAGTTAAACTAGTTAAGATTGAAACATAAATTGTAAATATCTTATTTGGATCAATTTCCAATATATCGCCAATTATATAGCTTGGATAAACAACTAAAAATCTAGGAAGATGAACAAGAAGACCCGGATCAAGAACATTCAATTGGTTTATTGAATATATATATTCTATTTGCGACCAAATTTCAAGCCTTAAGAAATCAAAAATAGAAAGCGCGAGTGCTGCAACTGCGAATAGTATATGAATTTTTATCAATTTTAAAAGCTATTGAATTTGAAAAGCTTTGAAATGGTCTTAATCAAGATCAAAAAATCAATATACATGTTTGATTTTTCTATATAGTAGATATCCCTCGCCAATCTTTCAATACTGTTTCTACAAATGTGAACCTGCGAAAGACCTGTAATTCCCGGTTTCACCCCATGCCTTGCAATCCAATATTTTTTCTTATAATCATATTCTTGCGCTGGAGCATCAGGCCGAGGGCCAACCAGAGACATGCTTCCTAAAAGGACATTAAACAATTGAGGTAATTCATCAATATGCGATTTTCTTAAATATTTTCCCACTTTTGTTATACGAGTGTCATTTAGTTCGGTAGTTTTATATTTTATTCTTGACTCCTCAATAGTCCCCACAACCACCCCAACTCGATCACCATCATACCCCTCAATTACATGGTACATAGTGCGAAATTTGAGTATTTTGAATTGTTGTAAATTTTTTCCAACTCGAAGTTGCCGGAATAAGACTGGCCACCTTGAGTCTATTTTTATGACAAACACTATAAGCAAAGCCAGAGGTGATAATAATCCAATCAAAAGGATGGAAACAACAATATCAAAAAGACGCTTCAGCAGCAAATTTCTTGCGCTACAATGCGGTTCCTTGCCAGTCATACACATATTCCTTTAATATATCACTCATCAAATCTACGGGCATTTCTTTTAGGCTAATATTATCATATACTTGTTCCAAAGTAGTTCCTCCTACGATAATGTGATCAACGCATTCTAAATTGGCAATTATTGAGTACGCAAAATTTGACATGGATATATTTAAATTATATTTTTTACAGACGATTTTATAAAAATCCATTACCCGATCTACCGATTCGATTCTTTTGTTATAAGTTCTTATTTTATCTAAATCTTCTTTATATCTACCTCTGATAGAGTCATGAAAATTATTCAAATCTTCTTTCGCATAACGGCCGGACAATAATCCACTAGCCAAGCACGAACGTGCTTGCGTTATTAGTCCAAATCTTTTAGCCTTCAAAAAAATATTTATATTTCCAAGATAATCTATTAGATTCAAAGGCGCTTGAACTAGATCAATATTTAACTCAGAATAGAAATCTAGCACACTATCAGAATGAGTGCTTATACCCAAAAGTATATTTGCATGATTTTCTCTCATGAATTGAAAGAATACTTTATGGATCTTGGCTAATTTTTCGTCTGTTCTATGCAACATTACACACTTAAGCATTTTGCCATAGTGGGCGTAAGCGACATTAAACTCATTAATTAAACTGTCAACATTACCAGTTAAGTTATCAGCCCCAATTTTAAAGTATACGGATTTATCTTTGAACACTTCATTTTCTGAAAACAAGTTATCAATTGAATTACCTCCTTCAGCGTACACCGTTGCAGAATCAATTATCTCAAAATTAGCCCCCTCAATTGATTTAATGATTTTTTTCGCATTATCAGGAGATAGATTTTGGTACTTTCCCGACAACCCAAGTGTTCCAATTCCTATTTGGGCAATCATTCAGAAAACCTGATTACTCATTCAATTCGATTCTTATCTCGAGAGAAAATCTAGTTCCCACTGAAAAGTTATCCCCTCCACCATGGATCGACATTGGAGAAAATAGCATAAAATCTCCTGGCAATATATCGGGTCGATGTGCGTTAATTATTTTAGTGGTATGCTTAATTCCTGGAACACTATACGCTACACCTGCAGAATTAAGTCTTTTTCCACCCTCATAAGCAAATTCAGGTATCACATCTTCATCTGACCATAAATGTGAACCAGGTACTACTTTCATAGCAGAATCAGAATAGCTAGAGGACAAAGGTAAATATATATTAATGAGTGGTTTAAAATAAGGGAACCAGTGATCTCGATGAAGCGTATTATTATCATCACAGTTAGGACGTACAACCCTGAATTCTATCTTTTCATTATATACACTAGCTTTTTTTCCGAATAAATTAGAAGCTTGCTCCAAAATTAAAACAATCATGGAGTCATTAATAGAGATCACTTCAGGCGGGACAACTCTTTTAATTTTAGCTATAAATTCATAATGCTTCAAAGGCTCCTTATTGAATGATGCGTGGTATTCTTCAAGTTTAAATTCACCATTAACATCTACACCACATCCTATTAATTGTTCGTAGATATAATTCTGAAATTTATCTTTTAATAATTTGTACTTATTGAAATCTCCTCTAAATATTTGATATCCATATCTAGAAAAGATTGCGTTTGATTCTAATAATTCATGTGCTGCTACTGTGTCCATTTTTTCTCCTTAGAAATTTTATTGCTACAGAAAATTGATTTTCTATTATTTTATTACTAGAATGTTAATCGAGTTCAAGCCAATGCGTTAACGATATTAAAGCTCGAATCTCACGTGTACGATTACGGTTAACTTTTATGTGTTCCACAAGAAGTTCTTGGGCCTGACGAACATCGATCAAACCATGTATTTTCTCTAACGAAAATAATCTTTGTTCGCAGTACTTTACCTTTTGATCGCGAAACCAATCGCCTACTGGAACGGTAAACATTTGCTTTTTACGATAGGCCAGTTCATCACCAATCAATCCAGCTACGGCCTTTTTGTAGAGGTATTTGGTTTCACCATTTCTTAGCTTCAACTCACCCGGCATGCGAAATGCATACTCCATCATGCGGTAGTCGAGGAATGGTGTGCGCGCCTCTAGCGAAACAGCCATCCCCATTCGATCGGGTTTTACGAGATTGTTACCCGACAATAGCAACTGCATATCAAGAAACAACGCTTGATTGATGCGATCTTGGTGCGGCACGGCATCAAACCAGGGTTTGGCAACATCAAATGAATCCAGCAGCCCAGCCCCTTCCCGCATGTCTTGCCCATAAAGACTGCGCTTACCTGCTGCATCAAATAGAGAGATACTGTCGAAATAACGGCGTTGAAATGCTATATCGTCCAGGGCTGCAATATCTGGCTTTGCAAAAAAGTCTTTGTATTTGTCATATCCTGCAAAGAGTTCGTCTGCCCCATCGCCTGTAAGCACAACCTTGACATCACGCACCGCGAGTTCTGATACGCGATATGTGGGCAAAAATGAAACATCCCCATGTGGTTGGTCGCAATGGTAGGTGGCCATAGGCCACAACTCAAGCATGTCAGGCTCAACCTTTTCCATCGTATGCAGAGTTCCAAACCGATCTGCAGCAACCTTAGCAAAGCCAGACTCATCATAACGAGGATCATGAAAACCAATACAGAATGTCTTAACTGGCTCGTTCATATGACGCGCCATCAACCCAACAACAGTACTGGAATCGACGCCCCCTGACAGGAATGCACCAAATGGCACATCGCTGCGCAGTCGTAACCTGACAGCGTCATCCAGGATGGCGTTGAATTCTTCTATCCAATCTGCCTCATTGCGCCCATGCACTGGCTGCACATCCGCGAGACTCCACCAGCGCCAGGTCTTCGAGCCGTCTCGTGTGACCTTCATGGCATGCCCTGGCATCAAGTGTTTGATGCCTTGGTACATTGTGTAAGGAGCGGGCACATAGTTGAAGCTCAAGTAATGATGCAAAGCTTCTTTATCCATCGCAGGCTTTGTCATGCCCGCCTTAAGGATGGATTTGATCTCGGACGCAAAAGTCAGTTGCCTTCCGTCATCGTGCACATAAAGTGGTTTGACGCCAATTCGATCGCGCACAATGTACATGGCTTGTTCGCGTTTATCGATGATGGCAAACGCGAACATACCATTTAATTTGTGAAAAAATCCAATCCCCTCAGACTCATACAGCCGCAGGAGAACTTCAGTATCTGAGTGCGTACGGCACGGATGACCAGCCCGCACCAAATCTTGCGCGAGTTCAATGTGGTTAAAGATTTCACCATTTTGAACAACGATGATTTGGCCATCGTCAGATATAAAGGGTTGGTGGCCCCCTTCCAAGTCGATGATGGACAAGCGCTGATTACCGATCGCCATGCCTGTCGTCGTATAGACACCCCTGTCATCCGGGCCTCGATGCCTTATGGCTTCCCCCATCGCTGTCAGCACTTCAGGTCGAAGAGTGCGTCGATCACGGTGGTAATACCCAAAAATTCCACACATATCAGTTATTGCCTTTAAAGATGACTTGTCTGATTGGCATCAAAATTATTTGAGTATCTAGAATCAACGATACATTCTTCGTATATTCCAAGTCCATCGCATTTCCTTTCTCTGTTGTAGCCACAGATCGCATCGTTGGAACTAAAGCTAACAGCGCCATATCGATGAGTCGTTTCTTCACGGTTGCTTACCCAAATTCTGTATATTTGCGAGTAAATGATGCGGAAAAAACACCACTGCACCCAAAGCAACAACACCCAATGCCGATTGCATTAGTCCAGTGCTCATTTGGCTTGATTTAAGCCAGAGATCGATCAATACGGCTACTGCCACTATCACAGCAATGATCAATATGCTGGTGACCAGTTTTCTGTTGCACCAACCCCATCCACCTGCTTTCAGAAGTCCGCTCGTATACCCAACCCAGAGTGCGTACAGCGCTTGAAAGCCAACCACCGCCCATGCCAACATCAACTCGGATTTGAACCACAGACCCGGTAGAGCAAATACAGGAAGTGCAAGCAATGAGCCCAGGGTAGCCTTCAACACAATTAATGGTTGCTCCCTTGCATTCAAGTCAGCAACGGCGAGACCCGCTAATGCAAGAAATGGAAGCCCAATCATCATGACTTGGGTAAGACACACGACCCGCGCAATTGCATCTGGTGACATCGCACCACGCGCCAATGCCAGTTCTACAAATGCATGGGAAAAATAGGCTATGACTGCCCCAGCTCCAATTGCGTTGGATATTGCCCGACGAACACTGTCATTCAGTACCTGGCGTGCACCAAGCTTGTCGTGAGTTGCGTAGTAACCACTCAGTTGAGAAAGCGCTACAGTAGCCAAAGATGTCACCAGGACCCCAGCAGGTAGCTCGACTAACTTGGTGGCGTAGTTGATTGCCGAGATGGCACCAGGGCTGACGGTTGAGGCAATTGAACGAATGATCACCGGCACCAACAACACAATGGATGCCGTAAACGCCGTTGTCATGAAACTCCGTATGAATTTCATGTCCAGAGCAGCCCCTCCAATTGGTCCCCAGAGCCATCCCCGGGGCAAACTGATAGCTTGGCTAATTAGCCTAAAAGCTGCTCCTGCTGCAATACCTAAACCAAGCAGAACAAGGGAATTCTCAAAATCGAAACGTGCCAGCACGAGTGAAATAATGACAGCGGTATTGAAAATAAAAGTACCGCAGCCAGCAACAAAGAATTGCTGTCGAGCATTCAAGCCTGCACTGGTGACACCAGAAACTGCTGCCAATGGAATAGCAAGTGCGGTCATTGCAATCGCTGCTGTGGCAGGCATGGAATCAGATTTAAGTCCTGGTGCGAGCAACGCAAAGAAAAATTCCGGGGCCAATCCAAGAAAAATGGCAAGCAGACCGAAAAAAATAGAAACTAGCCAAGTGGTTTGTCGCAACAAGATTTGTGAATCGCTCGCAGGCAAAGTCCGGAGTCGAGGGATAAGCGCGGCGCTCAGACCGCCAGACAAAAGTAAATTCACAAGCAGATCAGGAAGCGTCAGCAATAAAATTGCTACATCGGACTCGACTGATACCCCAAATGCCGATGCAAGTTGAATTTCTCGAAGAAGTCCACTCAGTCGGCCAGCAAGTAAGGTTCCACCCAATAGGGCGCCAGGACTGATCGCCAGAGGTCCAATACGCAAACGACCTTCAGATGCCACCGGGTGTCGTCCGTTTTCGGTCGGAAAGTTTTGCAGCGATTTCCGCAACGATGCCTTTTATCGCCATGTGTCGTGAAGTCAACTCTTCTAAACTACTTTGACAATTTGATTGATAGGCTATGCGCAATTTTTGAACTTCATCACTGAAGTTCATTTGATCTTGAATCTCTCGGACACTGCTTGCCTGCCTATGAAAAGTTCTCGACAGTATTGCTCCAATAGATCCAAGTCGTGCATGCTCCGCCAATAACAACTCTGCGGGCAAGAGTCCTTCACCAACTCGTGCCAATCCACCGATACCAAAAGGTACCCCTGCATTTTTCAAAATGCTTGTCATGCTTTCTACGTGCCCAGAGACAAGAGGCTCAAACATGAAGTTGCATCCCATCTCCAAATGGAGATCATTTAGACCAATATGGACTTCATCAACCCCTTGAACCTGAATGCAGTCAGCGAGCGTCTCCATCGCTCCAATTGTCTCAACCAAGAGGCAAACTCTTGCTCTGGAGTCAACTAGGTCACAGAACTGCTTTACTTCATCTGGCCCCCGAAACATCGGTAACATGAGAGTGTCTGCACCGCGTGAAATTGCATCTTCGACTTCATCGGCTGTACCAGGATGAACCGGGTTTAGCCTTACCAGCAACGAACCCTTTGGAAGCAACGGCCGCAAAGTGGAAATATCTTCTGATTTATGCCGACTGATAACAGTATCAAGATGCCCTTGCCGCTCAACCTTACCCAGCATTTCCAAATCCAAAAAGATCCTGTCTACACCTTGATTGATGGCAAAAGCTGCCATTTCAGGGTTGGCGGTAATAAATAGCAGTTTTAAAAACGAATTAGTCACGATTTATTTCATGAAAATAATGGGCGATTTTAAAAATATATCACTTTCGCCAAAGCTAAGGAAGGTCTGCACAACGCATGAATTTTCGGCGTGAGCTGCAGCAAACCCTAATTGAGCGAGCAATATATGACAGTATTTATTTAAATGAAGTCGCCGGGAAATTTCGGCGCCGCGTTGAATCACTGCTTTCTCACAACAAAGCAAGTTTTCAGGCTATGTGCATCTTCTTCACTTCTTAAATCAATTTTGAGAGGCACTGATGATTCCAAATTGGTTTTGCAGGCTACCGCAACAATAACAAAATTATGTTATCGATTTTCTGCTACCTAATTTAGTTTATCATTCTACCACATTTTAAAACCATCCTAACTCATTTCAATTATTACTCAAGCATGCATAGACCAAGAAGGCGTGCCTCACATTTCCAAATTAA
>Ga0007836_1000154_pt1 | contig 16934 bp, 13 predicted proteins | sample CryBogCBE23Oct07_FD_71205 | JGI IMG/M metagenome (GOLD analysis project Ga0007836, IMG submission 71205) | Freshwater microbial communities from Crystal Bog, Wisconsin, USA - CBE23Oct07 | ecosystem: Environmental > Aquatic > Freshwater > Lake | place: Crystal Bog, Wisconsin, USA | collected...
TAGGTTCTTGCTTTGGTAGTACTCTTGGTATTTTATATTCTAACAACATCAAATCTGTCAATACCATAGCAGTAACAGCTTCCAAAACCACAGGAACTCTAAGGGCAATACAAAGATCATGACGACCTTTTATGGAGAAAGGTTCTACTTCACCTGTATGCCAGTTTAAAGATTCTTGCTCTTTTGGGGTAGAAGAAGTTGGCTTGATAGCAATACGAAATACCAAATCGTTATTATTGGTAATTCCACCAACAATACCCCCTGCATGATTAGTAGTAGTTTTACCTGTATGATCAATAATTGTATCATTATGATCAATTCCAAACATTTTGGCAGCGGCAAAGCCAACACCAAACTCTATCCCTTTAACTGCAGGAATAGCAAATACGGCATGACTGATAAGCGACTCTACTGAATCAAAAAAGTGTTCACCAAGCCCTAGTGGCAAACCATGTACCTTACACTCCACAATACCGCCAATACTATCTTTGGTATCAATTGCCTTCTGCAAACCCTTTTCCAAGTCTTGCTCCCCTCCTATTTCTAGAATATTACTCTTGACATCAATGCCTTTCAATAACTTTTTAGCTATAACTCCAACCGCAACTAAGCATACAGTTAAGCGACCACTAAAATGTCCTCCTCCACTATAGTCTTCAAAGCCACCATATTTTTGATGGGCTACAAAATCTGCATGGCCAGGACGAGGAAAATCTCTTTGTTTTTGATAATCGGAGGAACGTGTATTGTTATTTTCGAATAAAATGGTAATAGGCGCACCTGTAGTATATCCATTAAATAGCCCACTTTTAAAGATGGGCAAATCTGATTCCTGTCTTGGGGTAGTTCCTTTTTGAGTACCACCTTTTCTACGTTCAATATCTATAAGGAAATCATCGATTTTAAGGGGAAGCCCCGCAGGACAACCATCAATATTAACACCAACAGATTCTCCATGAGATTCTCCAAATATGGTTACTTTAAAAATTCTTCCGAATGAGTTCATTTGTTAGGTATTAATTAAGCTATCAATATCTTGACCATCAAAAATATTTACAAAACCTTTATTTTTCAACCCTTTGTACAAGGGTTTATCACCCGACCATAAAATTGCCTCTAAATAAATGGAGGCAGCTACAAAAGCAGCGTCATCTTCATCAATATCATAAACTAATAAATAAGCTACATCTTGAATCTCGAAAGGAATTTCTGAATATAAAACAATTGTTACCTTATTAAATAATTCTTTCTTGGATGCTTCAAATTCCTCTGTACTTGATTTAGATGATTTAATTAATTTAAATTGATGCTTTTCAATTTCTTCAATTGAAGCAACATGCATAAACAACTTATTATTTAAAGCTGGCGATTCAAATTGTTGACAAGTTTTTCCATTTTTGGAGATAAGGATGCTCATTAGGATGTTAGAATCTAAAACTATGTTCAAAATAAACGCTGCTTAATTTTTTCCAAATAAGGTTTCATAGTTTCTCTCCTTTCCCTCTTTACTTCCAATAATAACTCCTCTAGTTCTGAACCTGACTCTACATCAAAAAAATACTCAGACTCTTTTACTGGCAAATCAATTTGTTCTATTACTTTCTTTACTTCGTTAGTGTATTTTTCACGAGGTATTCTTATCACCACTTCATTCTCTAAAATCTCTACTGACATAAACTATGTTTTGCTCAAATCTAGTGTAAAATATTATGAAATGAATGCCCCCAACTTTTCAAGATGCTTAAAAAAATCAGGATACGATTTATTAATAGCTTCTGCTTCCTCTATAACTACTTCACTAGTAGCACTTAATGCAGCAACTGCACACGCCATAGCAATACGATGATCGTGGCGAGAATGAACAGTAGCACCATTAATAACTTTTCCACCATTAATAATCATCAAATCATCTTGCAAAATAATTTCAACACCCATTTTACCAAACTCCTCTTGTAAGGTTAAGCCTCTATTGCTTTCTTTGTGGGCTAATCTACTAACACCTTCAATAACAGTTTTACCACTACAACAAGCAGCCAAAGCAACCAAAGGCGGAAATAAATCTGGACAGTCCGTTGCATTAAAATGGAAGCCTTTTAAAGTACCCCCAACCCCAAGGCATTGAACCTCAATTTGTGTTGACTGAATGGATAATTTGCAACCACAATCCATCAAAGCTTGCAAAATGGCTTTATCAGCTTGGGTAGATTCAACATCTAATCCCTTAACGGTTATGTTACCCGCAGTAGCACCTGCTACCAATAAGAATGAGGCTCCACTCCAATCACCCTCTACCGTATATTCTATAACAGCATTGCTTTTTATTACAGGATATATAGTAAAGCTTTCGTAGCTATTATTTATAATTTTATAACCAAAGTCTTCTAATACTTTCAACGACAAATCTATATAGGGTTTACTCTTTAAATCGGTAACCGTTATAGTAACTCCTTCTTTAACCGAAGCTGCAAAAGCAAAAAGGAGTCCAGTTAAAAACTGAGAACTTAAAGAACCATCAACGGTAATGGGCTTAGGTTGTATTGGGCCTTGAATTACTATGGGTAATTTACCTTGATTTGAAACTATTTGCACGCCTAACTGCGGTAAAACTTCATCAAAAAAGTCCATTGGGCGTGTTAATAAACTACCCTTACCTGTTATTGTAATTTTATTAGAGAATAAGGCCGCAATGGGCGTAAACATTCTTATACCTAATCCACTCTCTCCACAATTAACTTCTTTATCTACCCCAGTTCCTGAAACAATCCCTTTTGAATCTACTGTTAAAACGCCCTCACTCAATTTAATAGTAGCACCTAAATCTTGAATCATTTTAATGGCCGCCAAATCATCATTAGATGTCCCAGGGTTATGAATAATGGTACTACCTTTTTGTAATAATGATGCTGCACAAGCCCGTTGCATCGAGCTTTTTGAAGCAGGAGCTGTAATAACCCCTTGTAAATTTGATGGCTTTACCCTAACAATCACTTGTGTATAATTAAAATAACTTAATAATTTGTTCTATTTCAGCAATTGGAATCTGCTTAACTACTCCCTTGCCAATTTTTTCTAAAAGAATATAGTTCATCGTCTCTTTCTCCCTTTTTTTGTCCATCTTTAAAATATTAAAAACCTTCTCCTTATCAAATTCAATACTAGTTGGTAATCCATAACTTTCTATCATCTTCTTTAGTTTATTGGTATGCTTAAAGCCAAGAAGTTGATTAGAAATTAAAGCGGCATAAACCATCCCAATGGCTACTGCCTGACCATGAAAAAGTTGGTATTGGTTTTCTAAAGCATGCCCAAGTGTGTGCCCAAAGTTTAAAAGCTTTCTATCGCCCTTTTCAAATTCATCTTTTTGTACCACCTTGGTTTTAAGAAGTGAATTTCGCTCAACTATCTCAGCTAATAATGACTTATTCTCTTTAAAAGAGGTTAAATTATGTTCTAAAAGCAACTTAAACATCTTGGCATCTTTAATACAAGCATGCTTTATTATTTCGGCAAAGCCGTTACTCCATTCGGCATCAGCCAAGGTTTGCAACAAACTAACATCGTATAATAAAAACTTAGGCTGCTTAATAACCCCAACCATATTCTTATATACGCCAACGTCTATACCATTTTTACCCCCAATACTTGCATCAACCATTGCCAATAAAGTAGTAGGCACAAAACCAAAGGCGATACCGCGCATATAAATGCTTGCAACATAACCGGTAATATCAGTTATAACGCCACCACCAACACCCACTAAAGTTGTTTTTCTATCTGCTTGTAGGGCAATGAGTTTGTTAATGAGATAATCAACTGTTGATTGGTTTTTATGTTTCTCACCAGGGGGTAAAACAATCGTTTTGAATGCCTTAAATTTTGACTGGTGGTAACCATAAACATGCTCATCAGTTATAATAATGGCATTATCAACTGGAACTATTTCTTGAAGCTGACTAATGGAAGCATCAAAAAAATAATCAACAGAAATAGAAGTAAATTGAAAAGTTTGTTTTTTCATGCACACAACCCTTGGCAATGGGTGCTTTGTGGTTTTAAAAAGAGAAATAGCCTCGCTTTATTTCACGAGGCTATTTGCAATAATTTATGAATTCATTATTCTATTTTGATGATTGATACTTTCCATGTGTACCGCATCAAAGTACTTGGTGATGAATTCCTTGCTTAAACCAAGCTTATCACCTTTTGAAAAGGCGCGTTCTAATATTTCATTCCAACGGTTGGTTTGAAGAATGGTAATGTTGTTGTCTTTTTTGTATTGACCAATCTTTTCAGCAACTTTAATCCGTTGCCCTAAAATCTGCATCAATTCATCATCCAAATGGTTTATTTGTTGACGTAATTTTTCTAAAGCTGCATGATACTCTTCCGAAGTAGTATCTTCTTTTCTCCAACGAATACAACTAATTAATTCACCCAATTTCTCTGGTGTAATTTGTTGTTTCGCATCACTCCAAGCATGGTCTGGGTCTATATGACTTTCTATAATTAGACCATCAAAATCTAAATCAATTGCTTTTTGTGCAACTTCTAATAAAATATCCCTTCTTCCACAAATATGACTTGGATCGTTAATCATCATTAATTCTGGATGACGGCGTTTCATTTCAATAGCCAAATGCCACATCGGTGCATTTCTGTATTCGCTATTACCGTAGCTACTAAAGCCTCTGTGTATAAGACCAAGCTGTTTAATACCTGCTTTAGCGATACGTTCTACAGCACCAATCCACAATTCCAAATCAGGATTAATAGGGTTCTTAATTAAAACAGGTACATCAACACCACGCAATGCATCCGCCACTTCTTGAACACTAAACGGATTTACAGTTGTTCTTGCACCTACCCAAAGAATATCTACATCAAAATGTAGCGCATCTTCAACTTGTTTAGCTGTGGCTACTTCTACCGCAACAGGTATTCCTGTCACTTTTTTTGCAGCTTGTAACCAAGGTAAACCTTTAGTACCAATACCTTCAAAACTACCAGGGCGTGTTCTTGGTTTCCAAATACCAGCCCTCATCACATCTACTTTTCCGGTAGCCGCTAATTGAGTGGCTGTAGCCATAACTTGTTCTTCTGTTTCTGCACTACATGGCCCACTAATAATTAATGGTCTTTTATTCCATGCTAGTTGAGTAATTTCTTTCATTGTTGGGCTTGCAAAAGTTGCTTCCATTTTTTTTGTTTTATTCACATAATGACGACTCCTTAGGTCTAGAACACTATGCTACATGAGTAATAATAAATACTTATTTTAGATTTCAAGTTACAGGTTACCAGTTACTGGCAACTAGTAACCTGTAACTGTATTCTATCTGCTATTTGCATCGTTCATTCTAATTCTCCTGCCTTTATAATTCTTACCATCCAAACAACGTATCATTTGGTGAGCAGCACTTTGCTCAACCTCTACCCAACTATTCATGTCTTTCATATCTATCCTTCCTAACACTTCTTTCTTTAAGTCGCTCATATCTAGAATAAATTGTAAGAAACTAGCTTTGTAGAAGCCATCCTTGGTTCCTAAGTTTACAAATAAACGGGCATATCCAGAGGTTGCAGAAGAGGGTGCGTTAAAATTACCCCTTTCTTGTCTTTCTCCTCTGCCTTCAAAACGAGACCTATCTCTACCGTTTTGTGCGTTTCTATCTGCTCCAAACTCACGACTCTTTTGTCTACCACCATCTCTGAGGTTAAGGTCTTCGGCATTTTCATAATATTTCAAAAACCTATCAAACTCTACAGCAGCTAATCTTTTCAAGATATCTTCTTTACTTATATCTGCAAACTTTTCTTGCAACATGGGTAAAAAAGTATCATAATCACCGTGGGTAATATCTGTCTCTAAAATTTTATCCATCACTGCATAAAACTGTTTTCTACAAACATCTTTACCTGTAGGAATATCAACTCGATTAAATTGAGATTGTATGAGTTTTTCAATTGCTTTTAACTTAAAAGTTTCCCTAGCATGAACAATACTCATACAAATACCAGTATTACCAGCACGACCAGTTCTACCACTACGGTGCGTGTAAACTTCTATATCATCGGGTAATTCGTAATTTATTACGTGGGTAATACCATGTACATCAATACCACGAGCAGCAACATCGGTTGCTATTAATAATTGCAAGGTTTTATCTCTAAACTCGCCCATTACTTTATCTCGTTGGGCTTGTGTTAAATCGCCATGTAAGGCATCAATGTCATAACCTTCGCGGGTAAGTTTTTCAGCAATATCTTGCGCATCTACCTTAGTACGGGTGAAAATAATTCCATAAATACCAGGATTAAAGTCAATTAATCGCTTTAAGGTTTCGTATCTGTGTTGAGCAGAGGTAATGTAATACTGGTGGTCAATGCTTTTATTACCACTATTTACTTTACCAACTGTAACTTCAAAAGGCTCATCCATGTACTTTTTGCTCACCTTTCTAATTTCTGGAGGCATTGTTGCACTAAACAACCAAGTACTTTCGCGTTGTGGAGTATTTTGCAAGATGAATTCAATGTCATCTTTAAAACCCATGTTCAACATTTCATCGGCCTCATCAAGTACTACATATTTTATTTGACCAAGATCTATCGCTTTTCTTTCAATTAAATCTATCAAACGCCCAGGAGTGGCTACTACAATTTGTACACCTTTTTTTATATCCCGAATCTGTAGACCAATACTAGCCCCACCATAAACGGCAACAACCGAAACACCCTTAATATGTTTTTTAAATAATTCTACTTCATTTACAATTTGCATACAAAGTTCCCTTGTAGGGCAAACTATTAAAGCTTGTGGGAATCTGTCTTCAGCTTTTATAATATGTAAAAGAGGCAAGCCAAACGCAGCCGTTTTTCCTGTACCAGTTTGAGCAAGACCTATAAAGTCTTTAGTGCCCGAAAGCAATACTGGTATTGCTTTTTCTTGTATTTGTGTTGGGTTCACATATCCCAATTCAGTAACAGCCTGTACCAACCGTTCGTCTAACCCCAACTCTGCAAAAGTCATCATCTATTTATATAATTTGCGGCAAAAGTAACTTAATTAAGCCCTTTTGGGGCAAATTCTTTTAAAAACTTAAATTTATTAGTTACAACCATCAATAATTAACAAAATTTACATTACTTCTCAAGTGATTTTATCACAAGGAATGCAAGGTTTTCTAGAAAGGACACAAGAGATTTTAAGGAGTTTATCCTTCTTTGTGTTCATCGTGTTTACTTTCATTGTGTTCAAAGTGATAAAACCTAAAGGATACAATCCATTTTTAATACCTAAGTAGTTACAAAAAGAATGTAGTCCTCAGCGGATCAATTTCTTTTTGCAATAAAATTTTAAGCTCGATGTGTTGTAAATGTGGATCATTTACCCCCAATTAGGTAACACTTCTAGTTTCAGTGGTTGCGATGAAAACTTCAGTGGTTGCAATGAAAGTTTCAGTGGCTGCGATGAAAGCTTCAGTGGCTGCGATGAAAACTTCAGTGGCTGCGATGAAAGTTTGAGTGGCTGCAATGAAAGTTTAAGTGGCTGCAATGAAAGTTTGAGTGGCTGCAATGAAAGTTTGAGTGGCTGCGATGAAAGTTTCAGTGGTTGCGATGAAAGTTTGAGTGGCTGCGATGAAAGTTTGAGTGGCTGCGATGAAAGTTTAAGTGGCTGCGAAGAAATCTTTAGAAAGCAGCAAAACCCTTTCATCAAACCCACAAAAACTAAATAAAGAATCGCTCCAAGTATTACTTAGTCATTCCATAAAAATGGAAACAAAATAATGGCAAGGGCAATAATTAAAATGTCTAACCCTATTAATGAATACAATAATTGCAACCAACCCTCCATTACCACATCACTAAAAGCGGGAATAGCTATCTTCATTAATAATAATATTTGCGGAATAATGATGGGAAAACCCATTATTGCCATTAATGCTGCCGACTGTTGCGCCCTAGCTGCAATAGCAGCTAAAAAAGTAAAAACCAAGCTTAAACTTATCCCTCCTAAAAGGGTGATGCCTGTAAAGTTTAGCAAGTGATTAATGGGGTTTCCCAATAGCAACGTAAATAAAAACAGGGTGATTGTACTCATAACAATCATCAACAATACATTAAACACTAGTTTGGCAATAATAAAGTCTTTGGCACCTGCTATTGAATAAAAATAAAGCATCCTTCCCCTGCTTTCTTGCAAAAAGCTTTTGGCCACAGCATTAATACAAATAAACAATTGGGTAATCCAGAATAGTCCGTTCCACACTTGATCTTCGGGTTGCCCCATAGATAAATAGATGACAAAAGTGGTAGAAGCCACGTATAAAAGGATGCCGTAAAGGGTGTATTGCTGTCGAGTTTCTAGCAATATATCTTTCTTTATCAGCGTTATTATTGGGTGTGCTACCTTTTTCATAAAAGTGGGCAAAAGTAGGTTTTATAGTAATGAGTAAATGTTTTGAATATTTAAATAAGTGCATAAAAGTTTTTCGCATCATGCGTTTCCTGCCAAAACGAAACGCTGCGGACTGCCACGAAGCATGTTCGCACGGAGCTAAAAACTTATATGCATCCTAAATTGAATGATAAGTGCTGTAAATTAGATTATTAATAAAAGAAATGGGCTGTATTTTTAATAAAATAGGTTGGCATCATCCATTACTATATCTTTATCCCCAAAACAAAATCAATTTATTTCATTTTTCTTTTTAATATAGTACACTTTGCGTTTCGACGAATTTAATTTCCACTCATCCTTAGCCGAAGGAATTGCCTCTTCTGGTTATCAAACAGCCACCCCCGTACAGGAACAAGTAATACCACTCATTATGAATGGTAAGGACATCATTGCTTCCGCACAAACGGGCACTGGTAAAACAGCAGCGTTTTTATTACCTATCATGAATCATTTAACCGAAAACAATCACCACAACAAGGTAAGTGCGGTTATTATTGTTCCTACTCGTGAATTGGCCATACAAATTGGTCAGGTGATTGAAGGACTTTCTTATTTTACCAACATCAGTTCAATCGCCATTTATGGTGGTAATGATGGACAAAACTTTGTTGCCGAAAAGAAAGCCCTGCAAACAGGTGCCGACATTGTTGTTTGTACGCCAGGAAGATTATTGGCACACCTTAAAATGAATTATGTATCCTTTGATGGTATTCAGTTTTTAGTATTGGATGAGGCTGATAGAATGTTGGATATGGGTTTTCAGGATGATATAAATACCATCATCTCTCATCTACCCAAAAAGAGGCAGACTTTATTATTTTCGGCAACTATGCCCGAAAAAATAAGACGGTTGGCAAGAGCAATATTGATTAACCCTGCGGAGATTAATATTGCCATCTCAAAGCCACCCGAAAAAATTATACAACAAGCTTATATTGTTTACGAACCTCAAAAACTTCCATTAGTAAAACACCTATTACTTACTATTCCCCATAGAAGTGCGGTTGTGTTTTGTGGAAAAAAGCAAGATGTAAAGCAATTAGCGCGTGATCTTCACTTTGCCAAATTGAAGGTAGCCGAAATACATAGCGATTTATTACAATCGCAAAGAGAAGAGGTCTTGCAAGGCTTTACTAGCAGTAGAATACCCATTATTATTGCCACAGATATTTTAAGTAGAGGCATTGATATCGATACTATTGATCTAGTTATAAATTATGATGTGCCCCACGATGGTGAAGATTATGTACACCGAATTGGAAGAACTGCACGTGCCGAAGCAGATGGTATTGCAATTACTATAGTGAGTGAAAAGGAACAACGACTATTAGCTGCTATTGAACAATTGATTGGTAAAGAAATAGATAAACCTAAAGTACCCGACGCCTTAGGCGAAGCCCCCGAATACAAACCAATAGTAAAACATTACCGCCCTAATAATGGACCTAAAAAGAAGTTCAACAAATTTTATGGCAAACGCAACTAAACCATTACTACTAAACCCATACATAGAAATTAATTATCTATCTGTAAATTAATAAATGCTCACAGTGGGTAGCACCAACCAATTCACAAATGGAGGATTACTACTTTTTAAGTGTAAAATGTAGAGATATAGTTGAATAAGTTGGTAAAATATCGCACTTTTCTTCGCTTTTTACCTCCCTTTAAGGGGTAGGGATGGATAAATAAACTATAGAACCTGTAATTAACGCCTTAAGCAAACACACTTATTTTTGTAGAAAGACTTAAATTAACTTCATTGAATCGTATTACAATTTATTGTGCTTAATTTGCTTTTACGTACATAACTTTTATTTGTAGTATGAAGAGATTTATTTTAGTTTTTGCCTTGCTTGTTTGCAGTATTAACCTGATTTTTGCCCAATTACCCTCCACAATCACCCAATGGCTAACCCATAACAATGGAAAGCTTTCCGCACGTATTAATCAATATAATAAAGAACAATACAACTTGTTGATTAACCAACATAAGTTTAATATAACAACAGATAAGCAACAAGAAACTTTTCAGGAATCTAATTGGGAAATAAGCACCAAAGCCACTTTAGTTGCTACCAAAAAAGACGCAGTAGATTACACCATAACTTTCCGTTGCACTAAGGGAATGGTAGCGTCTGCAAGTGTTTCGGTAGATATTGACTGGAATAATTGGAGCGAGAAAAACTATGTTTTGTTACCAGCCGCAGCTTACAATGGCAACCGTTATGAATGGAGGCGCCTACGTTATTCGCCTAAGCTATATGAAGTACAAGATATTGGCTTAGACAAACCCATTATCCTTACCGATGTGCCAAAACTAAATGGTAATGGTGCCGTTTCTCGCATACAAGAAAGAAGCGGCGATATGGCCACACCCTCCATTGGTTTTTCTTCGGATACCACCCAAAAAGGAATGTGGCTATTAACCCACCAAGGAAATAGCTTGGGTGATTATGGAATGGATGTTGCCGAAACAAGAGATAGAAAAAAGGCCACTTTCTCTATTACTTCCCCCATTGTTAGGGAACAATTTGTTTATAAAGTATGTGATGCACACTACCCAAGTTGGGATATTCCTGCCAATTTTAAAGAAGGTGATTCCATCACCATTTCTTTCCGTCTATATGCTTTTGACGCTCCTACAACCCAAACCATATTTGATAAATATGCAGATATAAGGAAGGATTTTACCAATAATTATTCACTTGTAAACGCCCTGCCCTATTCTGAATGTATGCAAACGCTTGAGCAGAAGTACAATGCTAAAAACTTCGTACCTAAATATGGGTATTACGCCATTGGCTTTAGGGAAAACTTTTTACAAGACTGGCAAATTGGTTGGACGGGGGGAATGATTACTACCTATCCGCTTCTTTTTTCGGGCAGTGAGCAGACCAAGCAAAATGTACTTAAAAACTTCGATTGGCTGTATCCCAATGGTATTTCGCCTTCTGGTTTTTATTGGGATGCAGGCCGAAATGGCAATGAATGGTTGGGTGGTGATATAAGAAAACCACATACTAAAAACTGGCACTTAGTTCGTAAAAGTGGCGATGCAGTATGGTATATCACCAAACAGTTTATGCTGATGGATAAGATGGGCATTAGTGTAAAACCTTCCTGGAAGGAGGGAAACCAAAAAGTATTAGATGCCTTTGTTACCCTTTGGAATAAATATCACCAGTTAGGGCAGTTTGTTAATAGCCTTACTGGCGAGATTATGGTGGGGGGGTCTAGTGGTGGGGGAATTGTTCCCGCAGGGTTAGCCCTTGCTTCTAGGTATTATCAAAACCAAAATTACCTTACCGTTGCTAAAGAAATTGCAGATTATTATTACCTAAACTTTACTAGGAAAGGAATAAGCTGTGGTGGACCCGGCGATGCCGTTCAGAACTTTGATTCGGAATCTACACTTGGGTTATTAGAAAGTTATGTTACTTTATTTGAGCATACAGGTGATAAAAAGTGGTTGAATTGTGCTGAAGAAGAAGCGAAACAAATGGCTACGTGGGTGGTATCTTACAATTATCAATATAGCGATACTTCGGCTTACGGTCGTGCGCAGGTACATACCACCGGATCGGTTTATGCCAACACTCAAAACAAACATACTGCGCCAGGTTTATGTACCGCTTCGGGCGTGGGATTGCTTAAATTATATCGCTACACTGGAAATCATTTCTACCTAGAATTATTACAGGATATAGCCCATAATATTACGCAGTATCTTGGTCATCCTAAAAAGCCTTTGGGTACATTGCCAACAGGTTATGTGAGTGAACGTGTAAATATGGGTGATTGGGAGGGCCCTGAAACTATTGGTTATGTATTGCCGCTTTCTACTTGGGCAGAAACATCGTTAATGTTAACTACTATAGAAGTTCCTGGCATTTATGTGGAAACCGATAAGGGTAGGGTAACCGCTTTTGATAATGTTATTGCTAATGTAATAAAGGATAATAAAAATGAATTAATCATCTCCATCACTAACCCTACTCCTACCGATGCAAACATTAAAATATTAGCAGAAAAGTTAGCCGACCAACAAAAAGTATTAGGCGAAAACGCACTTTATGGTCGCGAAATTATTGCTGTAAAAGCGGGTGAAACTTTTATGCTCAAACTTAAGAAATAGATAGAATAGTTAATTAAATGAACACCTACTATACACTTACACTTTATAACCCTATCGTTTTCCTTACATTTGGCATCCTAATTTATATTAGCTTTTAAGGTTAAAAGCAACTCATTTATCAATAGCATGGAATTAACTAAGAATTTTGAACCTTCATTAGTAGACAGTAAGTGGTATGAACACTGGATGCAAAAAGGATACTTTAATAGCACACCCGATGATCGCGAACCGTATACAGTTGTAATTCCTCCCCCAAATGTTACGGGCGTTTTGCACATGGGGCATTGCTTAAACAATACCATTCAAGATATATTGGTTCGCAGAGCAAGAATGCAGGGTAAGAATGCTTGTTGGGTTCCTGGCACCGACCATGCCTCTATTGCAACTGAGGCCAAAGTGGTGGGTATGTTGAGAGAAAGAGGAATAGCTAAATCGTCCTTAAGTAGAAAAGAATTCTTGGAATATGCATGGGAATGGAAAGAGAAATATGGTGGAATCATCTTACAACAATTAAAAAAGATTGGCTGTAGTTTGGACTGGAACAGAACTTCTTTTACCATGGATGCCGATTACTATCAATCAGTTATCAACATCTTTGTAAAACTATATGAAGACGGCATCATTTATAGAGGCCTTAGAATGGTAAACTGGGATCCTGTTGGTAAGACTGCATTAAGTGATGAAGAAGTTATTTTTAAAGAAATAGACAGCAAACTATACTTTGTAAAATATCCATTGGCAAATTCTCCCACAGTAGACGGAGCATACATTACCGTAGCTACCACTAGACCAGAAACCATTTTGGGCGATGTAGCTATATGTGTAAACCCGAACGATACTCGTTATGCAGCTTGGATAGGAAAAGAAGTAATAGTGCCTATCATTAACAGAAAAATACCCATCATTGCTGATGAATATGTGGATGCAGAATTTGGTACCGGTGCGTTGAAGATTACTCCTGCACACGACAAAAATGATAATGAAATAGGGAGGAAACATAAGCTTAAAACAATTGATACCCTAGATGCGGAAGGAAAGTTTACAGCTATCAATTTGATGGAAGAAAATCCCTCTGCACAGGTATTATCCTACAATGGCATGGATCGTTTTGCTTTAAGGAAAAAGATTGCGGAAGACATTGCTTTAATCAAACAGATTGAAAAGATTGAAGACTACAAAGGTCAAGTAGGCACTAGTGAAAGAACAGGTGCAGTAATAGAATCGAGGTTGAGCTTGCAATGGTTTATGGATATGAAAGGGTTTATGAAGAAAAACCCACAGGCATTATCCGCAGTAATGAATGATGAAATTAGTTTTCATCCTGCAAAAACAAAGAATACCTATTATCATTGGTTAGAAAACATTAAGGATTGGTGCATTAGTCGTCAATTGTGGTGGGGTCAACAAATTCCTGCATGGTATGATAAGGAAGGAAATGTGTTCGTAGCTAAAACAATTGAAGAAGCCTTAATGAAAGCTAATGAAAAGAATGCCTCACTAACTGCTGCCGATTTGTATCAGGATGAAGATGTGTTAGACACATGGTTTTCATCTTGGTTATGGCCAATTGAGGTATTTAAGGGCATTAGCAATCCTGATAACAACGAGATAAATTATTACTACCCTACTTCTACATTGGTTACAGGGCAAGATATTATCTTTTTCTGGGTAGCTAGAATGATTATGGCTGGCTATGAATTTAAACATCAACTGCCTTTTAAAACAGTTTATTTCACAGGAATGGTGCGGGATAAACAAGGCAGAAAGATGAGCAAACAGTTAGGCAACTCGCCCGATTTGTTAGGCCTCATTGAACAATATGGGGCAGATGCGGTGCGTTTTGGAATTATGATTGCCTCACCTGCAGGTAATGATATATTGTTTGATGAATCGGCTTTAGAACAAGGGCGCAACTTTAATAACAAACTCTGGAATGCCTTAAAGCTGGTGAAGATGTGGGAAGGAAGGCAAGAACCCCTATCTTCTAAAACGGGACAAAGAAACCTCCATGATACCCCTTTAGGGGATGGGGACTTTCCTATTCAATGGTTTTCTTCGCGCTTAAACCAGGTGAAACTTGAGGTAGAGGTTTTAATGGAACAATTCAAGCTAAGCGAAGCCTTAAAAACAGTTTACTCCTTAATATGGGACGACTTTTGTAGTTGGTACCTTGAATGGGTGAAACCAGGTTTTGAACAACCCATCAGCATAGAAGTATATACCAAAACTGTTGGCTTTTTTGAAGAGTTAATGCTGTTGCTACATCCTTTTATGCCTTTTGTATCCGAAGAGATCTATCATCTATTAAAAGAACAGACGGATGATTTATGTGTTAAAATATATGCAGCTACTAATGCTCCTTTTACTGAGGTTTTACAACAAGGTGAGTTATTAAAACAAGTAATTACAGCACTGAGGGATGCACGTGTAAAAAACCAGATTAAACCAAAAGAAACCATTAAACTACACATTCAAACGGAGAAATCGGCTAATTATAAAGCCATTGAATCTATTTTGGCTAAACAAGTTAATACAGAAAGTATTGATTTTACTGCTTCCTCTATTGCAAATACCATTGTTGTGGCAGTAGAACGTGATAAGTTTTATATTGAAAGTGAAAAAGAATTAGATACCACTGCACTTAAACAAGAACTTTTAAAAGACTTGTCACATCAGGAAGGCTTTTTAGAAAGTGTATTAAAGAAGTTGAGTAATGAACGTTTTGTACAAAATGCAAGACCCGAAGTAATAGAATTAGAAAGAAAAAAACAAGCAGATGCAGAAGCAAGAATTAAAACCATTAAAGAAAGTTTGGCAACCATATAAAGTACTTTTTTTATTTATTGGGGTAATATTAATAAACTGCTCGGCTTTTTCGCAACCAGCCGAAGTAAATTTATTGCACAACATCAATCCAAGCAACCCATCTTCAAACCTGTGGAAGTTGGCAAGTTCATCTGCTTATCCTGTTTCGGCGGGTGTACCTACGGGTTTATTGATTGCTGGCTTTTGCACTTCTAATAAAGAAATGAAAAAGAAGGGTTTAGTTATATTGGGTTCCTTAGCCATCAATACCGTACTTACCGAAGGTTTAAAACTTTCTATTAACAGAGAACGTCCTTATGAAAAATACCCCAATCTTATTACTTCAAATGACATCAGCGAAAAAGGAAAATCTTTCCCCTCGGCGCATACGTCTGAGGTTTTTGCGATGGCCACATCCGTTTCTCTTCAGTATAAAAAGTGGTACATCATTCTACCTGCCTATTCTTATGCAGCGGCTATTGGTTATTCAAGACTATACTTGGGCGATCATTACCCATCCGATGTTTTAGCAGGGGCAATCATTGGTGCAGGAAGTGCCTACCTAAGCAATTGGTTATCTAAGAAAATATTAAAATAGAAAATAATCTCTATGAACAACAATCCGCTCCCAATTGAAATTCGTACGGCAATATTTGATGACATTGAAATCATTCAAGACATAGCCCATAAAACTTGGCCAATAACTTACAACAATATTATCTCTAAAAGACAAATAGATTTCATGTTAGAGATGATGTACAGTGAGAAATCTTTACAACGACAAATATTCCAGGGCAGCACTTTTATTATCGCCGAAGATGACAATAACCCTGTAGGCTTTGCTGGTTTTAAAGAGCTAGAGCACAAAATATTTAAGCTTGATAAACTATACATCTTACCAAACACGCACAATAAAGGGGTGGGTAAAGCATTATTGCAAGAAGTTATTAAGCGCATTTTAGAGATAGGGGGCGAAGAAATACAACTACAAGTAAACAGAAAAAACCCGGCTGTAGGCTTCTATTCCAAGATGGGTTTTGATATATTAAGGGAGCAAGATTTTAATATTGGCAATGATTTTTACATGAAAGACTATGTTATGTCGCTTAAGTTGTAATCGTTAACAATTAAGCATACTCTATTGCCTGCACTTCGAAATTATTAAGCTGATTCTTAAATATAGATTCCTGTTTATTCTATGATTAAAAAGTATTTTGCTCATTATTTGACACCCCAAAAAACAAAGACTAATAAATGACTATAAGGAAAACTATATCCGTTTTGCTTGTATGTTCAACAATTGGAATTTTACTCTATTATTTCTTACCGATAACAAAAATTCCTAATAAAATCACTGTAGATAAGATATTGGTCTTTAAATCAAAACATGAATTATTAGTTTATTCCAAGAATAAATTAATCGTTACTTACAAAATAGCTATTAGAAAGAACCCTGTTGGCGCAAAAAAGTATGATGGTGATTTAAAAACTCCCGAGGGACTCTATATAATTTGTTCTAAAAATACTAAC
>Ga0007836_1000155_pt1 | contig 16874 bp, 10 predicted proteins | sample CryBogCBE23Oct07_FD_71205 | JGI IMG/M metagenome (GOLD analysis project Ga0007836, IMG submission 71205) | Freshwater microbial communities from Crystal Bog, Wisconsin, USA - CBE23Oct07 | ecosystem: Environmental > Aquatic > Freshwater > Lake | place: Crystal Bog, Wisconsin, USA | collected...
AACGATAACACCAAGATAGTCAACCTTCAATGGTCGGTAGCTGCTGCCACCACCACCACTAGTTCCTCCATAGTTTACCAGTTTAATACCGCAAACAAGGCAAATGCATTCTCTACATCAAATACTTGCGAATTGGGGGTTTATACTTCATCTTATAGCGTAAGCAATCTTGGTATTCCTTCTACCAATGGCAGTTCCTTTACATTAAACAAATCAGGATTGGCGTTTACTGCCAACACCACTTATTTACAGGTGATAGGTAACACTGGTTCTATCAATTGTACTACGGGCACTTATGTGGGGTCTAATGCTGGTGATGGTAACCAATCATCTAATTGGTGTGGAGGGTTACCTTCCGCTGCAACCAATGTAATCATTAGTAGTACTACTCCAAAACTTACTTCTAATTTATCAGTTAATAACCTTACACTTAGTGCCGGTATTGATCTAAATGGGTATTCACTTACAGTAAATGGAACGATTTCGGGAACAGGAACAATTACTGGTTCGCCTACTTCCTCTTTAACCATTATGGGAACAGGTAATTTGTATGTAGATCAATCAACTCCTGGAACTACCAATTGCTTCAGCAATTTAATCATCAACTCTTCGGGAAATGTTACCCTTGCCAATCAGGTGCTAGTTACAAATACAGTTAAGACGATTAATGGCACACTAGTTTCCAATGGCAATCTTACGTTTGTGGCTTCTCCTGCTGGTGTTGCTCGTGTGCCTTACGGTTCAGGTAGTATAACTGGCATGGTTACAACTCAACTATATATTCCATCAAAACAATTGCGAAAGTGGAGTTTTATAGGTAGCACCGTGGCACAGCGTATTGATTCTTCTTGGCAGAAAAACATTTTCATTACTGGTGCTGGCACAGGTGGCTCTACTTGTGGTGTAGGCACAGGATATGGAGGAAATACAGATAAGTATAATAGCAATGGCTTCGACCGTTCCGTTTCCAATACACCAAGTATGTTCAACTATAATGTACTCCCTATTAATGGCAGTAGGTGGGTTTCTATTGCTTCTACTACTGCAACTAGACTTTCCCCTGGTACAGGTTATCGCTTAAATATTCGTGGTGATAGAAATGCTGGTTCTTGTAGCGATCAGTTAAGTAGCAACAACCCTGCTCCACCTACCAATGTGGTATTAAGTGCAAGTGGTACCCTTACGCAAGGCAATATTACTGTTATGTTGAATGATACTACCAAACATTTATATACACTATTAGCAAATCCATATCAAAACCAGATTCGATTCTCTGCTTTTCAAGCTGATAACGCGGGTATTACTAATAATATTTGGACCTATAGCCCTGCTATTTCTAATGGTAATTATACTACCTATTCTTATGGTGTTATTACCAATGGGGCATCTGGATATACTAATACCAAAGGGGATTTTCTCGCCATCGGACAGGCATTCTTTGTTCAATCCAATAAGAAATCTACCACCGTTACGTTTAAAGAAACGCAAAAGGTAGATTCCATCATTCCCAACTTCAATTACTTTGGCATTAATGATCATCAATTGATAAGGATTTCCCTTAATAATCAAGTAGATAATTCATTGTTAGATGAAACGGTGGTTCGCTATAATGCCAATGGAGCAAAAAGCTATGTACCAGAATGGGATGCTATTTCATTTGGAGGTGGTAACCAAACACTTGCTTCCTTAAAAGGTAATACTGCACTTGCAATTGCTGCACGTAGCCTTACTGTAGACAATGATACCGTAAACCTAGTGGTAAAAAGTACTACAGTGGGTAGCTACCAACTAAACTTTTCTGAAATTGTTGGGTTTCAAGCATCAGATAAGATTTTACTGATCGATCATTTTATGGCATCTGTAATTAATATATCGGAAAATAGTACTTACCCTTTTATTATTTCAAACGACACCTTGAGTAGTGGTAATAAGCGGTTTGAGTTATTAATTTCAAAAAGTACGACTCTACCAATGTTGTTTACCAATGTAAAAGCAACAGGGCTGTACAATGGTGTGGAGGTACAATGGAGGGTAAACACAGAAAAAAAGAACATGAATTATGAAGTAGAAAGAAGCAGTGATGGAATACATTTCGAGACCATTTCCAGTATAAAGGCTAGTGGATTGCTTATCTATTCTTTTATTGATCAGCAAGCAATTGACGTAGCAACTTTCTATTACCGTATAAAACAAGTGAGTAGCGGAACAATTTTTAATTATAGTAAGGTAGTTACTATCTGCAAAAGCAAAACAACTGTAGAAACATTTACGCTTTATCCCAACCCTGTGAAGGATAAATTGCATATTGGCATTACAAATGCGTTAAACAATCTTAACGTAAGGATATTATCGGCAGAGGGTGCTTTAGTAATGAAAAAGGAAGGAGTTAATATTCATAATAAGGAATTAGTGGTAGATGTATCCTCCCTTTTAAAAGGAGTGTACATTATTGAAGTAATCACAGGTAAGGATACTAAACTACTAAAGCAAATTGTGAAACAATAATTGATAACCATCAATGCGAATCAAGGGTTGAAAGTACCTTTAGGTACGAACTATTGGTAGCAATCAGAGGTGTGAGGGCTCATATATAAATATTGGGGAGCTTCCTTATATTTTATTTTTAATTATTAGGGATGGGAATAGAGTTAGTGAGTCATTTTTTGCCTAAAGGCTTATTGGAGCATTTTAGTATTATCGATTTGTTTGAGTTGTGTGAAATGCAAACAAAGCAACACTATTTTGAGATTGTACTTGAAGAGAAAAACAAGATTTTACGAGAGGTAGATGTAAGTTTATATGAATAAAAAGGCTTTACAGAGATTACTATTCAAGATTTTCCTATCAGGGGTAAGGCTGTATATCTAAAGATTAAGCGGCGAAGGTGGCGTCTTAAAGACAATCACAATATAGTCATCCGCAATGATTTTTCGTTTGTAGCCGAAGGTTCTGGATTTACCCAGGATTTATCGGATTTTTTAAAAGGTACAGGTAGATACAAGGATTGATACAATCACAAACATCAGTAGCTATTATGGGGTACGTTCAGAGAGGTTAAACCAACATTATAAGAAACACAGTAGTGGTTTCATTTTTTGTTAGATTCTGTATTACATGCCTTAAATGCTGTATTACATATCTTAAACCTTGTATTACAAGTATTTTATCTTGTATTACACGCCTTAAATGCTGTATTACAAGTGTTTTATCTTGTATTACACGTCTTAAATTCTGTATTACAAAGGTTTTATCTTGTATTACACTGCCCCCTCCTGAAATTACTTGAAAGTTTTTGGTGTTAATATTACTTTTTGTTTACTGTAATTTGGGTTATTACTTATGCAAGAATACAGCTTTGTTTGCTACTCCTGCTTTTTGTTTTCACCCTTTGTTTTATTCTATTTTTTCGCCTAAAAGCTGGCGGGCTACCCCAACCCCTAAAGGGGCAAAATATAAACAACGCCACTATAGTTAACCTTTTGAGAAAAATATCCAACGGATTTTAATCAATTTTAGCTTTGCTGAAACCAGATTTCCCTTAGGTGGCTTATGTAAGTACTGGTGGAGAAGCGAATAGTACTTGCCCCAAGTTTTTTAATTTTAATGCCTTTGAGCTAGTTTATTATCATTCTGTGGTTTAGGTTTTCTCCTTTTGAGGATTTATAGCAGTTGGATTGGATTCGTTATATTTATTTTTCATGCAGTACAATTATTCTGTCAAATAATTGCTCATCTTTACGGCATTGTAAAAGGAGATTTCCGTTGAAAATCAATCCGAAAGAACCTTCTTTTCCTGTGGTATTATTTAAGCGAATTCCAGTTACAAACTGGGTTGAGTGGTACACACAAGTCATCCTACAGAAGACTTTAGTAAGGGTGGGGATTATAAACGTATCTTTATCAAATGAAACAAAGGTTTTACTTTGATACTTCGGTTTTTGGTGGTGTTTATGATGTAGAGTTTGAAGAGCCTACGCTACAACTCTTCGAAAGAGTAAAATTGGGGCAAATTTTATGTGTGTATTCAGACCTGACCGAACGAGAATTACTTACTGCACCTTTAAGAGTTAGGGAGTATTTTGCTGAAATACCAAAGGATTGTTTACAGAAAGTGATTGTTGATGATGAAATACTATCTTTGGCTCTGATGTATGTGAATGAAAAAGTAGTTGGTGCAACGAGCTTTGATGACTGTATCCATATAGCTGCTGCAACAATAAACAAGGTAGATATACTGGTAAGTTGGAACTTTAAGCACATAGTAAACGTATATAGGATAAGGGGCTACAACTCCATTAATATCCGGAGTAATTACGTAGTATTGGAAATTCGTTCACCAAAAGAAGTATTAAAAAATGAAGATTGATAAAACAAAAGAAAAAGAGTTTGATACTGTAAGCACCTTTAGGGAAATAAAGGAAAAAATATCTATGGAGATGTCAGGGATGAATTTCGAGCAAATCAGAGCCTACTTGGCGGAAGGTAGTAAAAAGTTCAATCAACAGATTCAACAGAATGGCATTAGTAAAAAACTAGTTGATAATAGCAAATTATAAGGTCAAAGGTTGGGGATTAAGAAACTGAATTCTTTGACCTTTTTTACTTTAACTACCAATCAATACCTATCCACAATCCATTATTAATTATCAATTAAAATCCCTCATCTTTGAACAAGAAAAAGAGTGTTCCGATGAAAATAAGCTAATAAGGCCCCTCCTTTCTGTAAAGTTTATTTGAGCGAGTTCCAGTTACAAACTGGTTCGACTAGTACACACAACTCATCCTTCGGAAGACTTGCGCGAGAGGAGGTATTATTAAAGCGAATTCCAGTTAGAAACTGGTTTAACTAGTACACACAAGTCATCCTTCGGAAGACTTTAATTAGGGTGGGGATTATAAAGGTATCTTTACCAAATGAAACAAAGGTTTTACTTTGACACTTCGGTTTTTGGTGGTGTTTATGATGTAGAGTTTGAAGAAGACACGTTGCAGCTTTTTGAGATGGTAAAAATGGGACATATTATTTGTGTCTATTCCAACCTTACAGAATCGGAAATTATTGATGCCCCCAAAAGGGTAAAGGAATATTTTGAAAATATAAAAGCCAACTATGCCGAAAAGGTAGTTGTAACGCAGGAGATATTGGAATTGGCAGCTACCTATACTGCCGAGAAAGTAGTAGGCGAAACAAGTTTTGACGATTGTGTACATATTGCCACTGCCACCCTATACCAAGCTGATGTATTGGTGAGTTGGAATTTTAAACATATCGTAAACATATACAGGATAAAAGGGTACAATACCATAAATTTGCGAAAGGGCTACAACTACATCAATATTCATTCACCCAAAGAAATAGTAGGCTATGAAGGTTAAGACAAAGGATAAAAAGGAGTTTGATACCGTAAAGACATTTAGGGATATCAAAGAAAAAATATCGAAGGATATTATAGGTATGAATATTACCCAGTTTAATGCCTACTTAGAAAAGCGTAATACAAAAAGTGCAGTAAAGAAATGAAGGCTGCCTTTGAAAACTAGCTAATAAGAATACTGCTTTCTGTAAAGTTTATTTGAGCGCGTTCCAGTTGCAAACTGGTTTGACTAGTAGACACAAGACATCCTGCGGAAGTCTTGCGCCAGAATGAGCCAAAATGATGGACAAAAATTTAATTATGGAAACAATAGAAAGAGGTTCAGAATGGAGAAAATGGGATTTGCATTTTCACACACCAACATCATACGACTACAAAGACAAATCTGTAACTAACGAAGAAATTATTGACATTTTATCTGCTAACAATATTTCAGTTGTTGCAATAACAGACCATCATACAATTGACATAGAACGAATCAAAAAATTGCAAGAAATTAGCAAGACAAAAAACATAACTGTATTGCCAGGGATTGAATTTTTATCTGATGCTAAAGGAAAAGTTCCAATACATTTTATTGGCATCTTTTCAGAGAATTGTAACCTTGAATATATCTGGGGGCAAATTGAAAACAAAACCAACATAAGCAAAGTAAAAGGTGAAAATAAAAGTATTAATGAAGTTTATTGCCATTTAGAAGAGACAATTAAACTCGTTAAATCTCTTGGGGGAATTACAACAATTCACGCTGGTGAGAAATCAAATAGTATTGAAAATATTACACACTCTTTACCTCACGGGGAAGCACAAAAAACTGAAGTCGCAACTCTAATTGACTTCTATGAATTAGGTAAAATTGATGATAAAGAAGGTTATTTAAGTGTGGTTTTTCCTGCAATAAAAAAGCATTTACCAATGATTATCTGTTCTGACAATCACAACATAAAAAACTATATAATAAAAGAAAATTGTTGGATAAAAGCTGATTGCACATTTGAAGGGTTAAAACAAGTAATCTACGAACCCAAACAAAGAGTTAGAATTCAATCTCTAAAACCACACGAAAAAGCAGAATATCAAGTAATTGATTCTATTGAAATTGCACACTCTGACTTTCATTCTCAGAAGATATATCTAAACCAAAACTTAAATTCAATTATTGGTGGGCGTTCTACAGGAAAATCAGTATTGTTAGGAGCTATTGCAAAAAAATTAAATTGTGACAAAGAAGTAAAATTTGGGAATGATGAATACACCAAATTTGTCAATGAAGTTGTTGCAAATATAACTGTGACTTGGAAAGATGGCTTAGTAAATAATAATAGAAACATTGAGTATTTTCCTCAAGGTTATATGTATCGTTTAGCAAAAAATAAGAATAACGAATTAGATAAACTAATACAAAACATTATTTCTCAAGATACTGAAAAAAGTACTTTAATAACAAATTACGATTCGTTTAGCAGTCAGAACAATACAGAAATTACAAATAAAATAAATAAACTATTCCAATTGCAAGAAGATTTAAGCAAAAGGAATTTAGCATTAAAAGAAAAAGGTGACGAAGCTGGAATTAATAATGAAATAGAAAAATTATCAAATGAGTTACTTGAATTAAAAAAGAAAATCCAAATCTCTGAAGATGAACTAAATAAATACAATTTACTAAAATCAAATCTTGATTTATATACAAAAGAAAATGAAAACACACTTAATCAATACCAAAAGATACAATCATTAAAGACAAAATTCTTCGTCTCAAATGACATAGAATTTGATTTGGTTTCTTTAGATGATTTAAACAAATCGAAAGTTAAAGAAGCATTTGAAAATCTTAAACTAAAGTTTCAAAAAGAATGGGAATCTGAATTAAATCTAATATCGCAAGTAAACACGAGTAAAATTGAAACAAATAAAAACCAAATAGTTGAAATAGAGAAGGATTCTATTTATCTAAAAGGAATTGAAACTTTCAAAAACAATAAACAGTTTATCGAGGTTGAAGAGAAATTAAAAATTCAAAAAAACAAACTTGCAGACATTATACTAATCAAACGAGAAAAAGATGAACTTTCTCATCAAATTGAAACTTCAAAATCTTTAATCAAAACAGCCCACAGAAATTACTTTGAAAAAATAGTTGAAATAAAAGATAGCTTAGGAGTTTCAAGAGATAAGTTGGAAATTAAAGCCATACCTAAATTAAACGAAAATAGGTACAGAGAAATACTAAATTATAGTATTAATCAGCAAAGCTATCAAGGTCAAGAAATTGTGTATGAGAAATTCAATACAACAGAAGAATACTTCAATTCTACTCATAACTTGTTTGAAAAACTATTAAATAGTTCAGTTACATTAAAAGGTGGAAATAACAATTTAGGGTTATCTCAAAAAATTTTAGCGACCAATTTTTTTGAAATTACATACAATATAATTTACGAAGACATATTTCAGCAAATGTCAGAAGGGAAAAAGGCATTTGTTGTTCTAATGCTTCTTCTTGATTTTAGTAATAAAGACTGCCCAATTTTAATTGACCAACCAGAAGACGACTTAGATAATAGAGCTATATTCAAAGATTTGGTAAAATATCTAAAGCAAAAAAAGAAAGAAAGACAAATAATTTTGGTAACACATAATCCAAATATTGTCGTTGGAGCAGACTCTGAACTGACTATTGTAGCAAATCAAAATGGTATTGACACACCAAATTTACACGAAAGTAAATTTCAATATACATCAGGGAGTTTAGAGAATACAAAGAAATTGGACAAAAATATAAAATCGATACTGCACTCACAAGGCATAAAGGAACACGTTTGTGAAATTCTTGAAGGAGGCAATGAGGCCTTTAAACAAAGAGAAATGAAATATGACATTAAGTAGCATATTAGTCAATTTGCCACTCGCAGCTAGTCAGCGTCAACTTCGCTGTTGCTGCGCCGTCTGTGACGCGTGGCTTCGCTAAGATATTGGCCGATGATTTAATTTGAAAAGCCTCAGTTACAGCAACTTCTTTTTATCCAATCACTTAATGGTTTTTGTTTGTATATCTTTGTAAGTAAATATATCAGCAATGTACAGAGAAATAGTTTTTCCGAGTGAGCAACAGCCCATTTACAAGTTTCCAAAAGAAGCTTACGGAAAGAAGGTGGAAATAATTGTTGAAGAGGCTTTTGTAGTAGAAGATAAGCCTATTAAAGAGCTTTTAAAGGACTTTACTTTTAGTTCGGGTGGGTATAAATTTAATAGGGAAGAAGCCAACGATTATGAATAACAAGATAGCAGTTGATACCAATATTTTAATCTATGCCCTCGATGTCACTTTTCCTGTAAAAAAACAATTATCTGAGAACCTTATTGACAGTTTGCCTACAATCAGTACTCAGAACATTAGCGAATTTGCAAATGTTTGCCTCCGTAAGTTTAAGTTTGATAAGACCACGACCCTTACAATAATAATCAGGCTACTTAAAAAGTGTGTGCTAAACAATTCTACAAATTCTACCTATTTACTAGCTGAAAAGTTGATTGGGAAATATCAGTTTCAACTTTTCGATTCTATAATAGTTGCCTCTGCAATAGAAGCTGGATGTGAGACTCTTTACACCGAAGACATGCAACATGGGTTGTTTATAGAAAATCAATTGAGGATAAATAATCCTTTTTTGTAATTGTCTGCTAGTCCTATCTGCACAAGTCTGTTCGAAAATCAGGGTTCCTACGCCTCGGTTCGTGTCCTCACGAACCAAGTAAAGCAACTATAAAATGTTCGTGAAGACACGAACCTTGGCGCGGAAAAAAGAAAAGAAATTAAGTTGATTTGTATCTAAATTTTACAAGTCCTAATTTCAGTCACTGCAATGAAAGTTTCCGTGGTTGCGATGAAAGTCTCAGTGGCTGCAATGAATGTTTCAGTGGCTGCGATGAAATTCCCTTATTCGCTCTTTTAAACGTTATATAAAACTTCAAAAAAGGTGAAAGTTTAACTTGTTTCCATTACAAAAGAAACCCTTATAAAAGGTCATAAGGCATTCTGTACAGCTAGTCCACTTCCATTTTAATGCTACCCTCACACTCCAATGGGTTTGTAACCAAAAAAGAATGTAATGAAGTTAAGATTGCTTTTAAAAAATTAGCCAGCCTGATTTGTGTAAAGGCAGGGTTTTAAGGGAAGAAACATAATTTAAACAAGTTTCGTCCTACTGCTAATGACAAGAAGTTTATTTGTTTCAAAATAAATCAATGATGAAACTTAAAGCACTTTACCCCTACGTCTTCTTCAATAAACATATTTCAAAAAATACCCACTCCGTAGTAACAACTTTTACCTCCCTCCTCCTGGGCAATGTTCTTTTAGATAGGAGGTAAACAAGTTGCGTAAATGGGCACTGGTACCCACCCCTTCGCGAAGACTATGTGTACGGTTAGGATAACTCATAAATTGGAAGTTTTTATTGTATTTTACCAATTCATTAATGAGTAATTCTGAGTTTTGATAGTGTACATTGTCATCACCTGTACCGTGAATTAATAATAGGTTACCTTTTAATCCTTTGGCGTACGTAATGGCAGATGCCTTCATATAATCTTCCTTACCTTCCTGTGGCAAGCCCATATATCTTTCTTCATAAATATTATCGTAACTAAGGCGATAAGCTACCGGTGCAATGGCGATACCTGTTTTGTAGATATTAGGGTATTGAAACATTAAGTTAAGGGTGGTACTACCTCCCCCACTCCAACCCCAAACCGCAATACGGCTGCTATCTACATAGTTCCATTTCAATATTTTTTTAGCAGCCATTGCTTGATCATAAACATTTAGAACACCCACCTTTTTATAAATACTTTTACGCCAAGCAGCACCCTTTGGTGAAGGTGTACCACGACCATCTAGACTAATTTGTAGGTAGCCATCACCTGGCATATCACCATTATACAAGAAAGTACCCGCACTACCATAAACATCCGAAACAGTTGTGGCACCAGGCTCGGTATACACATAAAATACAACCGGATACTTTTTAGTGGAATCAAATGGTATAGGTTTAACCATCCAACCATCTAGGGTAACACTATCATCGGTAGTAACTTGAATCATCTCCACATTTGATTCTTTTTCTAGAACTGATTTGTTAACACTCTCCTTGATTACTTGGTGAGCTGGTAAATTAACCCACTCATCTTTGGGCGTATAGTTATGACTCGAGAAGATATGTTGAGCATAAGCCCCATTAGGAGAAATACTATAGTCGTGTGTACCCTTTTCAGTTAAAGGAGATACTAATTCTAACTTACCATTGCCATTTAAAGACACGCGGTATAGGTATTTTTGAGTAGCATTATTAGGTGAGGCTGTAAAATAAACCAATCCATGTTCTTTGTCAATGGCTGAAATAGAAATAATATCATAATTTCCTTTGGTAAGTAGGGTTTCTTTTTTGCCATCAGCAGAAATACTGTAAATATGACGCCATCCATCTTTTTCACTCACCCATAAAAAGGCTTTATTGTTGTTTATATAATCCCACCCTGTTGGATTATCATCATTCCAACGGCTCTTTATATCAATCCAAGCTTTATCATTTTCCTTGTACAATAGCGTTGCATCACCAGTATTGGGGTTTAAAGCGTATAGCTTACTTTCATTTTGCTTTCTATTAAGTTGTTGTACAATAATTTCGTTATTGGGTGTCCATTCCATCCTGGGAATATAATGTTGAATGGAATCACCAGGAACATTCATCCACTTCGTTTCTCCATTTACAATATTTACTACGCCCACTTTACAAACTGATGGATCCTCTCCTACTTTGGGATATTCTACTGGCTTCGTGAAGGAATAAATACTATCAGTGGTGTTTAATAATAAGAAGTATTTAATTTTAGTAGCATCAATTTGCCAGTAAGCAATTTGTTTACCATCATTACCCCACCTAAAACCATCTCTACAACCAAATTCCTCTTCATAAGCCCAATCAAATGTTCCGTTTATTATTTTATCGGTTCCATCTTTTGTAAGCTTGCTTATGTAATGGGTTACTACATCTTCACAATAAATATTATGTTGACTAACGTAAGCAACCTTACTACCGTTTGGAGAGAACTTTGCAAACATTAATGATGAAGTTGGCAAACCTTTACCTAACTGCGTAAGAGAATTATCAGTGGTATTGTACAACCAATAATCCCCACGTGTTTCGTAACGCCAAACCTTTTTACTGTTGGTATAAACTAAAAGCTTTGTACCATCCTCACTAAAGAAAAAGTTCTTAATGTATAAACTAGCTTTTGTTTCCTTTATTTGTAGGTTTTCTTTAGTTACAATTGTTTTTTTACTGAAAGTAGGTAGACTAACCAAAACAATGTTTCCATTCTCTACTTCATAAAACCCATTACCTTCCTTTGTCCATTTTATACCTCCACCAGGTTGTGCTTTAGCGTAAGCGAAAGAAATAACAAAGAAAATAGATAGAATAAAGAAGAATAACCGCATAAATAATTAAAAAGAAAATAAAGAAGAAAACAATTAAGCCAACAATTCTAATAAGGAATGATCTTTAGTTTCTAAAATAGAGGAACCCATTAAAAACTCATCTACTTTTCTGGCACACTCTCTACCTTCACTAATTGCCCAAACTACTAAACTTTGTCCGCGGCGCATATCACCTGCTGCAAATACTTTAGCAATACTTGTTTGGTATTGTTTTTCGGATGCTTTTACATTGCCACGACTATCTAGTTCTATATCTAATTGTTCTAATAAACCTTCTTTTTGTGGAGATACAAAGCCCATTGCTAATAAAGCCAACTCGCAAGGCAATTCTCTTTCGCTACCAGCTTTTTCAACAAAGTTTGCTGGGCGACCATCCTCTGTAATTTTCCATTCAAGGTCTACTACTTTCAAAGCTTTTAGGTTACCCTTATCATCCCCAATAAATTCTTTGGTAGCAATTGCCCAATGACGATTCGCACCTTCTTCATGCGAAGAAGTAGTTTTCAAGATCATTGGATAGGTAGGCCAAGGCATAAAAGGTGTACGATCGGTGGAAGGTTTAGGCATTAATTCGAACTGAGTAACAGATGCTGCCCCATGACGGTTGCTTGTACCCACACAATCACTACCAGTATCACCACCACCAATTACTATTACATTTTTATCTGTAGCTCGAACAATATTTGGTAAAATATTGCTTTCTATGGAGGCATACGCCAAACCATCGGCACCATCAACAGTTTTATTATTTTGCTTTAAGAATTGCATAGCAAAATAAACCCCATTTAATTCTCTACCCGGTACAGGCAAATCTCTTGGAGCGGTGGAACCACCTGCTAAGACGATGGCATTAAATTCTCTCAACAAATCGCTTACATGAACATTAACACCTATATTAGCATGGCATTTAAAGGTTATTCCTTCTTCTTCCATCACACCTATTCGTCTATCAATTACATTCTTCTCTAGCTTAAAATCGGGTATACCATAACGTAATAATCCACCTGGCTTCTCATCACGTTCAAAAACAGTTACTGTATGACCCGCATAATTTAATTGAGCAGCAGCAGCTAAACCTGCAGGACCACTACCAATAACTGCAACCTTTTTGCCTGTACGAATATTAGGTTTGCGGGGCACCACAAAACCTTTTTCGAATGCAATTTCAATAATGTGCTTTTCAATTTCTTCAATTGCAACTGGAGGTTGGTTAATACCCAATACACAAGCACTTTCGCATGGAGCAGGGCAAATTCTACCTGTAAACTCTGGGAAGTTATTAGTGCTTATTAAAATTTCGTACGCTTCTTTAAAGTTACCATCGTAAACTGCATCATTAAACTCGGGTATTACATTACCCAAAGGACAACCACTATGGCAAAATGGAACACCACAATTCATACAACGTGCAGATTGCTGCCCTAATTCCTTTTCGGTATAATGAAATTCAAATTCTTTATAATCTTTCTTGCGTTCTTCTGGCGAACGTTTAGCAGGTAATGTTCTTGTAAACTCTAAGAATCCAGTTGGTTTGCCCATATCGCTCTCAGCGTATTTTTATTTGTGAATGAATTTTTTTACGTTGTAAATCGTAAGTATTGAGTTGTAAGTAAAAAATGTATACCTACCTCTTAACACTCATCACTATTTAGCAGTTTCACTTTTAGTTGAAGATGCAATTTTACTCTGCATCACTTTTTTATAATCTTTAGGGTACACTTTTACAAAGTTCTTTATTTGATTTTCAAAATCATCTAATACAAACTTAGCTACTGCACTTCCTGTATATTCATAATGCTTGGAAATGAATGACTTTAATTCCTCTACATCCGTATCTGCTACAGGGTCTAGGTCTATCATTTCTACATTGCAAGCGCTTGGAAAAATGCCTTTTACATCATAAACGTAGGCAATACCCCCACTCATACCTGCAGCAAAGTTTCTACCAGTATCTCCTAATATAATTACCCTGCCACCAGTCATGTATTCACAACCATGGTCGCCAACACCTTCAACCACAACACTTGCACCCGAATTACGAACAGCAAAACGCTCACCTGCTTTACCTCTAATATATGCTTCGCCATCGGTAGCACCATAAAAAGCAACATTACCAATAATGCTATTTTCTTCGGGAATGAAAGTAGATTTCTTAGATGGATAAACCACCAAACGTGCTCCACTTAAGCCTTTGCCAAAATAATCGTTAGCATCACCCTCCAATTCAAGCGTAACACCTTTGGTATTAAATGCACCAAAACTTTGACCAGCAGTTCCATTAAACTTAAAATGAACAGTGTCTGGCGCAAGCCCTAGTGAACGATACTTTTTAGTAATTTCATTAGAAACTACTGTACCAACAGTTCTATCGGTATTCTTGATGGAAAAAGTGGCACTTACCTTTTCTTGGTTTAATAAAGCAGGTTGTACTGCTTCTAATAATTTCCAATCTAAAATATCTGCCATCATGTGGTCTTGTTCTTCAGTCTTGTATAGACCTACAAACTCATTAGCAGGTTGTTTATACAGAATAGGCGACAAATCTAATTTGCTATACTTCCAATGATCTAATCCCTCTCTCACTTGTAAATAATCAGATTGTCCAATCATTTCATTTACGGTTCTAAAACCAAGTTCTGCCATTATTTCTCTTAACTCCTCCACCATAAACTTAAAGAAAGTAACAACGTGGTCAGGATTCCCCTTAAACCGTTTTCTTAATTCAGGATCCTGTGTAGCAACACCTACAGGGCAGGTATTTAAATGACACTTACGCATCATGATACAGCCTTCTACCACTAAGGCAGCGGTAGCAACCCCCCACTCTTCTGCACCTAATAATGCAGCGATGGCAATATCTCTACCTGTTTTCATTTGTCCATCGGCCTGTACTACTACACGGCTACGTAATTTGTTTCTTACCAAAGTTTGGTGAGTTTCTGCCAAACCTAATTCCCATGGAAGTCCTGCATGCTTAATAGATGATACGGGTGAAGCTCCTGTGCCACCATCATAACCTGCAATGAGTACCACATCGGCTTTTGCTTTGGTAACTCCCGCAGCAATAGTACCTACCCCTGCTTTTGAAACCAACTTAACGCTAATTCTTGCTGCACGATTGGCATTCTTTAAATCGAATATCAACTGGGCTAAATCTTCAATCGAATATATATCATGGTGGGGTGGTGGAGATATTAAACCTACGCCAGGGGTGGAGTGACGCACTTTACCTATCCAATCGTCTACTTTATGTCCAGGCAATTGCCCCCCTTCGCCAGGTTTAGCACCTTGGGCCATTTTAATTTGTAACTCATCAGCTTCTGTTAAGTATAGACTAGTTACGCCAAAACGGGCACTCGCTACTTGTTTAATAGCACTCCTCATGCTATCGCCATTCGGTAATTTTGTAAATCTAATTTCGTCTTCCCCACCTTCACCAGTATTGCTTTTACCCCCTAAACGGTTCATTGCAATGGCTAAAGTACTATGAGCTTCGTGCGATATTGAACCAAAGCTCATGGCACCCGTTGCAAAACGTTTGTAAATACTTTCGGCAGGTTCAACTTCATCAATTGATATAGACGGACGATTGTGTTTAAAATCCATTAATCCTCTAAGCGTGCATGCCTTTTCTGTTTGTTCGTTTACAGCCTTTGAATATTTTTTAAAGGTTGCATAGTCATTCATGCTTGTTGAATATTGCAACAGATGAATGGTTTGAGGATTAAATAAATGAAACTCTCCTTTTCTCTTCCATTGATAGTTACCTCCTACCGTGAGTCTTTCTACAGGAATATCCTTTTTACTATATGCAAATTGATGCTTTGCCAATGCCTCTTTAGCTATTTCATCTAAGCCCATCCCTTCTATTCTGGAAGTAGCTCCTGTAAAGTAAGAATCAACAACTGATTTATTTAAGCCAACTATTTCAAATATCTGTGCCCCCTGGTATGATTGTAAGGTGGATATTCCCATTTTAGAAAACACCTTTAATAATCCATCACATACAGCTTTTATATAGTTTTTCTTTAATTGTTCTACATCAAGGTCTGTATCTAATTTACCTTCAATTTTTAAATCTCTAATGGTAGATAGCGCCAAATAAGGGTTGATGGCAGTAACGCCAAAGCCTAACAAACAGGCAAAATGGTGTACTTCCCAAACGTCACCTGCTTCAACTATTAAACCTACCTGACCACGGTAATTTTTTCTAATTAAGTGATGATGTACAGCAGATACTGCCAATAAAGAAGGAATAGGCGCATGTTCGCTATCTATTGCTCTATCACTTAAAATAATTACTTCAAACCCATCTTCAACGGCATCGGTTGCATACTTACAAAGCCTTGCCAAGCCTTTTTCCATAGAACCTGGTTTGCCATCGGCTCTAAAATAAGTTTGGATGGTTTTAGCCTGGAATATACCCGTATCTATGCTTCTTATCTTTTCTAATTCGTGATTGGTAAGCACCGGTTGCTTTAATGCTACACTATGGCAAGCCAATGGATCCTCCACCAATAAGTTACCATTATTACCAGCAAACGTGGCTAGGCTCATTACCAATCTTTCTCTAATAGGGTCAATTGGCGGATTAGTAACTTGCGCAAACAACTGTTTAAAATAATTGCTTAAATGCTGTGGCTGGTCGCTTAATATAGCTAGAGGCGTATCAATACCCATCGATCCGATTGGTTCTTTACCTTCAACTGCCATCGGGGTAATAATCGTTTCTAAATCCTCGGTGGTGTACCCAAAAGCTTTTTGGTATTTAAATATTTGATCGTGTTCTAAGTGTGTAAAAGATATACGCGGCTCGGGTAACTCTTCTAAACGTATTTTATACTTATTTAACCATTCTGCATAAGGTTTTTGAGAACATATAGATTGCTTTAACTCCTCATCGCTAATTATCCTACCTTCTTCCATGTTTACAACAAACATTTTACCTGGTTGTAAACGTCCGTTTTGAATGATGATGGAAGGGTCTACAGGTAATA
>Ga0007836_1000156_pt1 | contig 16849 bp, 14 predicted proteins | sample CryBogCBE23Oct07_FD_71205 | JGI IMG/M metagenome (GOLD analysis project Ga0007836, IMG submission 71205) | Freshwater microbial communities from Crystal Bog, Wisconsin, USA - CBE23Oct07 | ecosystem: Environmental > Aquatic > Freshwater > Lake | place: Crystal Bog, Wisconsin, USA | collected...
CCTATAAAGAAAGTAAAGACGTTTAAACCCTTAGAAGATACAATTATTGAAAATGGAACCGACAACAAGGTTGCCGCCGCAGATCCTTTTGATACTGCCATACTTTTTAATCTTAATCAAAGTGCCATTCATGGTTTTAGGATTGATAGTTTTAAGATTACCCAAAAAGGAGAAAAATATACCTACACAAATAATAAACTTAAAACAAAGGCCGACCTCGCTATATTCGATAACGCTCCAAAAGCAATACAAAATGCCCTTTTTAATATTGTAGAGGAAAACCTAGTTAGGATGCTGCGCAAAAATACTAATGGTTATAGTATAAGCGATTCGCAGCCTTACAGAAACTTAGATGCAACCCAAACAGAATTAATTAACATAGAATATTCCAAAACATTAAAGGAAATTGCGCCCAATTTACTTAACTGGAAACAATTATATTACCTACCCGATGGTAGTAACTTTTCTAAAAGCAATGTAAAGCCTTGTACTTTTTCGAATACTCCCTTAGATTATAAAATTGTTTTAAAACAAACTACCAGTACAATTTCATTAGAAACTGAAATTTATAACAGGGAAACCAACAAAGCAATCAAAGGGTTTACTACGCATAAATACCTTTTACTTCATAAAGATGTTTTTTATTTTATTCCAGAAGATGTAAATAAAGTGAGAGACTATTTGCCCGAAGGAAAATTGATGGTTTCTATTGCTGCAAAAAGCGAATTCATCAATAAAATAGTGCTTCCGCTTGCATCCAAGTTTTCTATTGATATGGGCGATGTTATTACAACCGAAACCATAGAACCATTCCCCGAACCCCGAATTTATTTAAGTGAATTAAATGAAAAATACCTCATCATATCCCCAAAGTGGTTATATGGTGAATATGAGATGGATAATGATAGAGAAGAATCAACCTCACTAGAATTTAGTAATAAAATCTTAAACATTAAAAGGAATACAATAGAGGAAGACAAGCTAATTGAGAATTTACGGTTACTTCATCCAACTTTTAGAAATCAAAATAATGAACACTTCTATTTACATTTTGATGAAGTGATGAAAAAAAATTGGTTCTTAACCATGTACCAACAATTGCAGGAAATGGATATTCCTGTATTTGGGTTTAGTAATCTTAAAAAGTTTAAATACAATGCCAATAAACCAATTATGGATTTTAAGGCAGGTAGCGGTACCGATTGGTTCGATATAAAAATGAGTGTAAGCTATGGTAATGAAGTTGTTCCTTTGGCTACACTTCGCAAGGCAATTATAAATAAGCAACAATTTGTGTTGTTGAGTGATGGTACACTTGGTATGCTGCCAGATGAGTGGATTAAGAAATTTGCCTCCCTCATGAAGATGGGAACCATTAAAGACGACTCTATGCAGGTGAGTAAACTGCATTGGACGGTAATAGACCAACTACACGAACAAGAAGATAATGAAGAGATATACAAAGAGATATTAGCTAAAAAAGAAAGGCTTAAAGATATAGACAACGTTAAGAAACTTAAGTTGCCAACCAATATAAAGGCAACTTTGAGGGATTACCAAAAGTCTGGTTTTCAATGGATGAGTCTTTTGGATGAAATGGGGTGGGGTGGATGTTTAGCAGATGATATGGGGTTAGGTAAAACTTTACAAACGCTTACTTTTTTAAGTGCCATGCAATTAAAGTATAAAGGCGAAACACACCTAATAGTTTGCCCTACCTCGCTTATTTATAACTGGCAAACAGAGATAGATAAGTTTGCACCACACTTATCTTATTATATTCATTATGGCACCGAAAGAGAATTAAATGAACACGACATATTAAATGCCGACATTGTAATAACAAGTTATGGGCTATTACGAAGCGATATAGAACAGTTAGTACAGTATAAATTTGGTTATATAATACTAGATGAAAGCCAGGCAATTAAGAACCATTTATCTCAAACAGCTAAGGCAGCCCAATTAATTCATGCACGTAATAAATTAATATTAAGTGGTACTCCTGTTCAAAACAATACGTTTGATTTATATTCACAGTTCAACTTTATTAACCCAGGTCTTTTGGGTAATATGGAGTTTTTTAAATCAGAATTTGCTAATCCAATAGATAGGGATAACAATAAGGAGAAGTCGGATGAATTAAGGAAACTTATTTACCCTTTCATGCTTAGACGCACAAAAGAACAAGTAGCTAAGGACTTACCTGAAAAAACAGAAACCATTCTTTGGTGCGAAATGGAAGGGAAGCAACGTACCATTTACAATAGTTTTAGGGATGATTATCGCAAGAATATAATGGAAAAGATTGAGAAGGAAGGGTTCGCCAAAGCGGGTATATTCATCTTAAGCGGTCTTACCAAGCTTCGTCAAATATGTGATAGTCCTGCCATTTTGAATGAAAAAGAAGCATATCCCAATGTAAGTGTCAAGATAGATGAGCTGATGCGGGAGATAGAAGAAAATTCTAGTAACCATAAAGCGCTTGTATTTAGTCAGTTCACGACCATGCTCGAATTGATTGGGACAGAACTAACAAAGCGGAAGGTGGCATATTATTATTTAGATGGAAGTACAAAGGCTGCCGACCGTCAGAAAGCAGTAGCAGATTTCCAAACCAATAATGAAGTTAAGATATTCCTGATAAGCCTCAAGGCAGGAGGTGTAGGGTTAAATCTTACTGCCGCAGATTATGTGTATATGGTAGATCCTTGGTGGAATCCTGCTACGGAACAACAGGCCATAGATCGTACCCACCGTATAGGTCAGAAAAAAAGTGTGTTTGCCTATAAGTTAATATGCAAAGATTCTATAGAAGAAAAAATATTGCAATTGCAGCAAAAGAAAAAGACCCTGAGTGCCGATTTGATTAGTGATGAAAATGGCTTTGTCAAGAAGCTTACTAAGGATGATGTAGCTTATTTGTTTAGCTAAATATGTTGGACACCATGGTATATATATTGTCTTTTTTAACTTAAAACTATTAGCTAGTAAATGTCAACCTTATAATTGATTACGGGGGTATTGTATTTCTCTTTACTAGTACTTAAAATTATAAGTTGTTGTTGATTGATATAAGTTAACTATAAAGGCATATAAAGATATTTGGTATTTTAACTTTTTTGTTATAAAATGCTAAAATGTTTATAAAAGTCATACTGGTTTTAAAACAAAAAGCATCATAAAGTACTATAACACAAAGCCATTTGAGGTTTTTTTTGTGAGAGCCGAAATAATAGTATGGGACTCTAAAGTCAATATAACCAATTTTTATAAGATTAATAACCTACTTAATAGCATCCCAATTTATTGGATGTTCATAGAATATTACCCCATTTGGCCATGCTGCTGGATGGTGCCTAAAACCTTTTTTTAAAGAAATATTATAGGCATTAGTTCCCCCTGCTTGTGTTAACTGCGTGCCTTCTTCTTCTATTTTCTTTCTAGTCTTTACTGAGGGGCGCACAATAGCAATATGTCCAGGATTGGAATAGTCATCACTTTTATACACCGCAACAACAAAGTTGCCTTTGTTGGCTTCATTCTCCGCATCATAAGCGTTTGTAACAGGTAGCCATCCCTGTTTAGCACCTTCATCGCTTTTAAGCCAATCACATTGATAATCTGCCAATGAACCTTTCATTCTTTCCTCAATTTTTTCCGTAGGATTCAACAAATGAATGCCCAATCTTTGTGCAATAGCAGGCACAAATGCACTGCAATGTGTATGTTTATTTATTTTGGAAGTGTAGGGTTTTAAAGATTCTCCCGTTTGCCAGTTTACATGATAACCCTTTAACCATAGGTGTTCTACCCCCGATGAATCTAATATTTGTATCAGCTTTTTACCATTATATGTTATTGAATCTATTGATACTTCCTGCGCAAAGGACGTAATAGAGATAAAAGCAAAAAATAATACACTAAGTTTTACATACATACAGCAATATTACTAGAATAATTATTCAATATTTGTTATTAGCCTGGTGATTTTAACACAAGGTGTGAAGGGTTTTAAACAAAGGAGAAAAAAGCCCAAGATTAATTCACTATCCTTGGTGTTGTTTAAGTAGAGTAGAATAAAAAATGAATAAATTGGTTGAAAGTTATTGTGAAAATAAGGTCTAAAAAATAGCTAAAAGAACTCAACTATATTGTTTGAATAAATTTATAGGTAAAAGTAACACGGCTTTTTATTTAGAAATATTATCCAATTATCATTAATATGATGGTTACAAAAAGCCGAAAACAACCATTTAAGAAGGGGTAAATAAAAGGGGGATTTAACTTATTCTATCAAGGTAGAATGTAATTTTTTTTGTTTCTATTGTTCAGCGTTTAATTATTCTAAAGAACCTATTTAAAAGATAATCGGATTAAGTAATGTTCAATTACCTAATCCGATTATAATAAGTTTAAAATATAAATTAATTAAATATTATTTAGAAGAAGCCAATGGGTTTTGTTGATTAACCAAGTCGGATACTATTTTAACTGTTTCATCAATGTATAAATCTGTTTTCAAACCTTTAAGCCAAGCTTTATAACGCTCCCCCTTTTGTTTGTCTGGATTGTTATAAAACTTATCATAATCTGGCTTTAATACTTCCATATTCATTTCTGTACTAAGTTTCGCAAGATTATTATTCTGATTAACAGTTGTTCTTAATCTCTTTTGTTGTTCCTTGTATTTATCAAGTTGTAAATTTACAGGTGCATCCATGTTCTTTGCCAACCAATCGGTGTTTTGCTTGATGAGTACTAAAGCTTTCTCTGCTTTAATTTTTTCGTTTTCTTGTTTAATAACACTACTATAACCTGTAAATAAATCAGCGTCTGCTTTTTTTATCTCATCCCATGGTAATGCGCTTGAATTATCTTTCTCACGAATTTTAATGTAATCATAAGGATCTGGAAGAACAATATCACTACTAACACCTTTTAGTTGAGTAGAACCTCCACTTACTCTATAAAACTTCTGGAAAGTAAGTTTAACCGCTCCAAACTCCGAACGTCCAGTAAAGAAATCAAGTGGTTTACCTAAAGGAACATTACGTTGAACGGTACCTTTGCCGTAAGTTGAAGTGCTACCCACAATAACGCCTCTTTTATAATCTTGAATGGCAGCTGCAAATATCTCACTAGCACTTGCACTTGTTTCATTCACCATAACAGCCAAAGGACCATCATATAAAACACTAGCATCTTTATCATCCATCACTACAATCTTTCCATCTCTATCTTTAACTTGTACAACGGGACCTTTTTTAATAAACAAACCTACCATTTGTATTACTTCGTATAGAGAACCTCCGCCGTTATAACGCAAATCCATGATGATGCCATCTACCTTTTCGTCTTTAAGTTTTATTATTTCTTTGGCTACATCCTCACTACATCTTGCACCATTTGGGCGTTCAAAATCTGCATAAAATTCTGGAAGGGTGATAACTCCAATCTTCTTTTCACCATTCTTTACCACCACACTTCTTGCAAAGGTTTCATCTTGTACAATTTCATCCCTTTTAAGGGTAATTGTTTTGTACGTACCATCACTTTTCTTTAAGGTTAATTTTACTTCCGTTCCTTTACTACCCCTTATCAATTTTACTGCATCACTCACATCAAAACCAGAAATGTCTACCATTTCATCTTTACCACCCTGACCAACTTTTACGATGATATCGTTCGCCATTAATTCGCCACTTTTCCAAGCAGGTCCACCTGGTATTAAGCTTACTATCTTAATATTACCATCTTGTTCTTGTAATTGAGCACCTATACCATAAAAGTGGCCACTCATTTGCTCGTCAAAATTTCTTTTTTCAACTGGAGGGAAATAATCTGTATGAGGATCCATTAAATTAGTAATGGTATTAACGAACATATTAAAGCGCTCGTCTTCAGTTAATTTTACTTTAATGCGCTCATACATTCTATCTGTAGCTTTTAATACTTTACCTCTAGCATCAGCCTCCAATTCTGCATCTGTTTTTTTAGTTATAGAATCTACTTTACTTTTTTCGCGTTGATCTAATAAATCAACATAGCGTTCAAGCGTAAGATACTTTAAACGCTTACGCCATTTTTCTTTTCTATCCTCTTCACTAGCAGGATATTGTTGTTTTTCGGCATCAACGACCAATGAATCATTAACGGAAAAGTTAAAAGGTTTAGACAAGATTTCTTTGTATATACTAACTACCTCGGGTATTCTTTTATTATAGATGGCATCCACAGCAGGAGTAAATTCTATTTCAGACTTCCCATTTATTTCTTCATCAATAGTTGTTTCATATTTTTTTAATGACTCAATGTCCGATTTAAGAAAGGTGGTTTTATCTCCATCTAATTCATCTAGATACTTTTTAAAGACAAGCTTAGAAAAAGCATCATCAATAGGTTTTGGACTGTAATGCTCATCTCTTAATAACTGACCCACTGCAGTTAATAGTTTTTCTTTAGGCGTATTAGGGTCATTTGACCCATTTATGGTTTTAAAAGCAAGAAACCCACCGGCAAATACCAATATAAATAATAAAATCCACCCCCTGTTACGATTCATAAAACTCAATATTTTTTGCATAAAAAATTAAACTTCAAATGTATGATATTTAATAAAAGATTAATCGGTATAGTAAAACTGATTAACAAAGGTTTTTGATAAACTTTTAAGGAATCTTTTAGATAACTACCTATTTATAAATCTTGCAAATAGGTCTGCAACAACATAGTAGCAGCAATTTGGTCGATATTTCCTTTTACTTGCCTGTCTCTTTTCTTCATGCCCATTTGTACCATGGCTATTGAGGCATTTTTAGAAGAATATCTTTCATCAACCGTTTTAATGGTTATGGTTGGGAAGTTTTTTTCTAATAATTTAATAGCCGCATTAACCATTGGGGTACTATGAGTAGGGCTATCATCTAAGTTTAACGGCATGCCAATTAATATGAGTTCAACGGGCTCTTTAACAAAATATTCTTTAAGAAAGTTTATTAAATCTTTGCTTTCTATAGTGCCTAATGCTGTCGCAATAATTTTTAATGGATCAGTAACAGCAAGTCCTGTTCTTTTTGCGCCATAGTCAATACAAATTATTCTCATGCATTCATTATTAAATCTGCTATAACAAACACTGCAAATACTACACTTGCAATGCCATTAGCCGTCATAAAGGCAATATTTACTTTACTTAAATCGTTGGGTTTCACTATTGAATGTTGGTAAACAAGCATGGCTATAAAAATTAGAGTACCTGTCCAGTAGAGTACACCAAAATGAGCGAAGTAGCCAGCAAAAAGTATACATAAAGCACTAATGGTATGCAACAATTCGCTTACTTTCAACCCTTTTTTTGTTCCGATAATAGAAGGAATAGAATAAAGTTTTTGTGATTGATCGAAGTCTATGTCTTGTAGGGCAAAAATGATGTCGAAACCACTCACCCAAAATACAACTGCTAATGAAAACAGAATGGGTAATAAATCGAACATACCTGTTACTGCTAGGTAGGCACCTATTGGTGCGAGGGAAAGGCCTATGCCCAATACAATATGACACAAATAGGTAAAACGTTTGGTATAACTATAAAAAAGAATGACAAATAGTGCCAAAGGGCTCAAATAAAAGCATAAAGGATTAATAAAGTAAGTAGCCACAACAAATACTAAGCAAGAGCCAATAATAAATGAAAGGGCATTCTTAGGCGAAATGATACCGGCTGGTATTTCTCTATTAGCTGTTCTAGGGTTCTTAGCATCAAAGTGTCTATCTAAGTAACGATTAAATGCCATTGCCGCACTACGTGCAGTTATCATACATACAATTACTAGGAATAGTCTAATGCTTACTGCACTCCATGTTTTGGGATAAGCATCGAAGAAATGTGTGGGAAACCCATCAAATATTGACTGATTATGTGGACTAAAAATTCTATAGAATTCATATTGTATAACACCCAAAAAAAAGCCTATTAATGCGAAAGGCATGGCAAAGATGGTGTGAGAAAATTTTACTAAGGAAAGATAATTTTTTACAGTACTCATATTTATTACAAAATAAAGCGAGGCTCACAAATTTTCCATAATACAATGCCAGCAGCCACGCTAATGTTTAATGAATGTTTCATACCTAGTTGAGGTATTTCTATACAACCATCGCAAAATGGTAATAGGTTAGCATCTACCCCTTCTACTTCATTACCCATGATAACAGCAATTTTTTGCGATGGTTGCCAATTAAAATTTTCTAGAGATATACTTCCCTCTGCTTGTTCTACTGCATAGATAGTATAACCATTCTGTTTTAAATCTTGCAAAGCAGCAATTGGTGTTTCAAAATACAACCAATCAACGGTATCTGTTGCACCCAAAGCAGTTTTATTAATATCTCTATGAGGAGGTTGTGGTGTATAGCCGCACAAACAAATAGCTTCTATTAAAAAGGCATCAGCCGTCCTAAAAACACTACCTACATTGTGCATGCTACGTATATTATCTAGCACCACAATTACCTTATTCTTTTCTGCATGTTTAAATTCTTCTATACTCTTTCTCCCCAATTCGTCCATGCTTAATTTTCTCATTATAATGCTCTATTTCGGGTCAAAAATACAGTTTATACCTTCTTTTTATGTCGTTAAATTTAAAGTCTACATAAATTTTCTCTTTAATTTATTAACTAGGCGAATCAAGGGTCGAAAATAGTACAGACAAGTACCTTTAGGTACGAAATGTAGGTAGAAAAGTCATTGATAAATAATACAAAAGTCCCTTTGGGGACGGCATATTGGTTAATAAAAGACGCTTTTTATAGTTATTTAGTCAGTTAAAAAGATTCTATTGGAATATTTAATAGATTATTTTGAAAGGAATATGTAGAAACTCTTCTTGAAAGTATTGATAAAATAATAATTTAAAAGGAAGTTGTAGAGTAGATGTAAAATAAGTACACCAATCACAATAAACTAGTATTGTAAATTTTATTATCTAAGCTTACTAACATATAAACTAAATCAATATTTACAGGGTATAAATTGCAGATTAAATAAAGTAAAAAGCTTGTTTCAGCTATAAAGCTATTTTAATAGGGTATTGGGTGAGTAATAAAAGTGTATTTGATTAGATGGTAAATCAAAATGTAAATTTATTATATTAAATAAGGAAAAAAATACTTTTCTATTTTAAATTATTTAATTGTTAAATTGCAAGGCACATTTTTTCACGGGTTTGTAAAACAAAAAAATAGATGAAAAAAGGCAAATTCTCACCTGTAGACATTAGGATAATTTATATTTTTACTACGTTATTTTTATTAATTCTTTCTATTTATACTTTCACTCAAATAAAAAGTTTAATAGATTCCTCCAATTCTGTAAACCATACAACACTTGTTACACAATGTTTGCACAAGATTTCCTCAGAAGTTTTTGAAGCAGAAACCAATAAACGGGGTTATTTATTAACAGGTGATAAATCTATGTTGGTTAAAAAGGAAGTTTCGCTTGTTAATCTTTCTGCGGATTTAATTATTCTTAAAGACCTTCTTACAAACAATAAAGTACAAGAAGATAATTTAAAACAACTATATGCTTTAATACAAATAAAAATAGCAAGTTTAAATAGTCTCAATATTCTAAGTTCTAATCTGAAAATCAATTCATTTATTAAAAAGAATACGCTAGAAGGGTCTGCCACAAAAGATAGTGTTATACAAAGTATTAATAAGATATATTGTATAGAAACTGGTTTGTTACTATTGCGATCAGATAAATACGCTCGGCTTTCCCTAATTACACCGCTTTATGTTTTGGTACTTTTTCTAGGAACTTTAGCCATTCTTTGGACTTCCTACATCAAAATAAAAATTGAACTTTTCCATTCCAAATTTTTAAGTAGCCAACTTATAATACAGACTGGAGAAATTGAATTGGAAGCTTTAAAATTAAGTATTGCAAATAAGGAACTAGAATTTCAAAATAAAGAAAAGGAACATAGAGAAGCAGAGTTAATTATTGCAAATAGAGAGCTAGCTTTTCAAAATAAAGAAAAGGAACAAAAGGCAGTGGAACTTTTAAATGCTAACAAGGAATTAGCGCTTCAAAACAAAGAAAAGGAGCAAAGGGCAGCCGAATTAATAATTGCAAATAAAGAATTAGCTTTTCAGAATAAGGAAAAAGAGCGAAAATCAAAAGAGCTTGCTATTATCAACGATGAACTTGTATTTGTAAATGAAATGATTAAACAAAAATCATCTGAACTTACTTATGTAAATAATGAGCTTAGAGTTTTTAATCAAATAGCAAGTCATGATCTACAAGAGCCTCTTAGGAAAATTGAGCTGTTTTCTTCCCGTATTCTAGATACAGAATACAATAGTTTGTCTGCAAATGGTAAAATTCATTTTGGAATAATAGGACTTGCTGCAACAAGAATGCGAACGCTTATTGAAGACTTGATTAATTATTCGCAAACAAAAAATGAAGAAAGGGTATTTAAAGTAGTTAATTTAAATGAAGTAATAGAAGAGGTAATAGCAGATTTAGAAGAGATTATTGTGGAGAAACTAGCAACCATTAAGATCAATAATCTTGGAAGCGCAAAAGTTATTTCCTTTCAAATTAAGCAACTGTTTAATAATATTATTTCTAATTCACTTAAGTTTTCTAATCCTGGAAAGCCAACAATGATAATTGTTGACAGCGTTAATAAAAAGGGCAAAGAGTTTGATGAGGTTTCATTATTGCCAGAAAATGATTATTGCCATATAGGTATTAGTGATAATGGAATTGGCTTTGAGGAAGAATATAATAAAAAGATTTTTGAAGTGTTTCAAAGGCTTCACGGAAAAGATGAATATGAAGGAAATGGAATTGGACTTGCTATTGTAAAAATAATTGTTGAGAATCATAATGGTATGATTAAAGCTTCTGGCAAAATTGGCAAAGGGGCAAGGTTCGATATTTATTTACCCTTATAAAAAATAAAGTTATGAGTATCAAACCTATTTATGTATTACTTGCAGATGATGACGAAAGCGATAGAATGAATTTTAAAGAGGCCTTAGAAGAGGGTAAAATTAAAACCACTGTTGTATCGGTTAATGATGGGGTAGAATTGATGGAGTTTTTATTGCAAGAAGATACTCAATTGCCCACAATTCTTTTCCTTGATTTGAATATGCCCCGAAAAAATGGTTTTGAATGCCTTATTGAAATAAGGAATAATGAAAGAATGAAAGAAATGGTAGTTGCAATTTATTCAACATCATCAACAGATAAAGACATTGAAAAAACTTTTAATCATGGGGCGAATGTTTACATTAAAAAGCCAAATAATTTTAAAAAGCTAAAATTTGTTTTAAACGAAATAATCATGTATGTAAACGTGTATAGAGATCCTCCTTTTAATTTGGATAACTTTCTACTAAAGATTTAGTTTTTTAGGAGTCTCTACCTAAAGATTGTTATTGCTCTTACTAAAATTTAACTTCCAGACATTGTAGTTACCTCTATTTTCTATAAAATTCAAAAAAGTCCCAAAAAACCTTGGAATTATACAACATAATTCTACAAACCTATAACAAATCAACTTTCACACACCACCACCTTTACAGCGTTATATTTTAATAATAAAATTAATTTAAAAATTTTTCTTTATGCTATCATCTGCCACGCAAGGTATTATGCCAATGTCTTTTTCATTGATTGAGGATTTTGAAAATAAACGGTATCAAAGCTTTAGTATTTTAAAAAATGACCTTAACCTAGTTGTAAATTCTACAATTGAAAAACTAAAATATGAACAATTAATAGCAGGCATGGCATTTAGGTTTTTTAGATTGCACAATATGCCCATTTATAAAGCCAATGTTGATTTTTTGGGGCATAGATACGTTGAACAACTTCCTGTTACAGCTTTATTTTTACTAGGAGAGCTAGAAAAGTGCAACCACCTTGCTAATGATGGAATGATTGATAGCAATAATATTTCTAAATACAAATCAGATTTAACAAATGACGCTCCCGATAGCGACATTATTTCTTATTCCATAACAGTAGAAGACCAAAAGGTTTTGTTAGCCTACAATACATCAAAGTGGGAAGCTTATGAAAAGTATATTTTAATAAGTAAAGATTCTTATTCAGGTACAAACTTTTTAAAGACAATTTTTGGATATGACACCAGTAGCTTTATTCAAGTATTTGATGTTTGGTTAAATGAATCAAAAATTTACTATATAAAGCTATATCTTAATCCAATGCAACTTGTTGTACTAAAAAACTTTTAGTAACTGCCCTATTAAATTATTGCACAGCAACAATACCTGTTTCAGTTTAGAATTTAAATGTTAAAAATAAAAATGATGGAAAAGACCACTTTAGTAGCCGAGGATATAAACAAAGACATTTCTAGCGAATTGGCTAAAATATTGGCCGACGAGTATGTACTTACCAATAAAACGAGGTATGCACAATGGCATATAGATAGTCCGGATTACTATACAGTACACAAAACTTTTGAAACCCAATTTGAAAGGTTAGAAAATTTTATTACTAGCATAGCTAAACGTATTGGTCTCTTTGGGCATTATGTACCGCCGGCCTCTCCTTCTTTTTTAACCATAGCTCACCTTAAGAACACCGAAAACGTTAATAAAGATTGTAAAGCCTTTTTAATGGAGCTGTTGGCAGACCACGAAATATTAATTGAAAGCTTAAAAGATTATATGCATCGTTTTTATGAAGAATATCACGATACAGAAACGGGCGATTTTATTGGGGAACTTAAAAAAGGACACGAACAAATAGTGGGCTTATTACAGTCGCATTTGTAAACCCTATTAAAAACCTGTGAATTATATAAATTATAGGTGGAATAGTATAACAAAACTACTTACATGCACCTCCACCTTTACATCGTAATAATTAAGTTACAAAATTAAATTTTAAAAAAATGGAAACTACAGTAGCACCAGTTGCAAAAGCACAGTCAAATGGGGTTCATACTGAGAACCACAAGAATGTAACAAACCATAAAAAAGCTGCCGAACATCATGAAGCAGCGGCAAAAAGCCATCACGAAGCTGCAAAACACCACGAAGCTGGTAATCATCATGAAGCAGCAAAAAGTACAGTAATAGCTCATGGACATCATGCCCTTGCTGAAGAGCATCAAAAGGAAGATGTAAAGCATCACGCCACAGCTAAATAAAAGCTTAGGCCATTCGTTAAGAAGCACCTTACAAAAAGTAGGGTGCTTTTTTATCTCTACATAAAGTGTAAGCAAATAAAATTTTACCTCAACCAACAAAAAACGAATACGATGATAATTACAATACAAAATAATTAAAGGGTTTTAAATCAAACAAGAAAAATACTTAGTAAAGTAAATGAAAATGAAAACGAACAGGAAAAGTAAAAGACTTATGGATGATTACCACTAGCTAAATACTTTGATAAATGACATACAATGAACCATAGAGCCCCCATTTTTAATTTGTGAAAAAAAAGCAGTTATTAACGTTATAAAAATAAAAATATGATAAGGAAAAAGAGTATTGGCATTTGGATGAATCATTCTATTGCCCACATAATGGAGTTTGCAGAAGGCGTATTAACTAGTATGATTATTGAATCGGCACCTAAAGAACCCGAGAACAGGTTTGGAAATTTAAATAATGAATCTCTATGTTTTTATAATGAGCAATATTTTGAGGCCTCATTTTTTAAGAAGTTGGAAGCTTGTATAATGGATTGTAATGAAGTTGTTCTATTTGGACCCACCTATTCAAAAGTTAAATTGTACTACGCACTTAAAACCAACAAACGATTTGCAAATACTAGAATAGGTATTACGCAAACTGAAAATATGAGTATTACAGAGCAGAAAGAATTTGTAATGAGTCATTTCTCAAAACCTTATGCTCAAAAGCAACAATATATTAATAATTAAGAAAATGAAAAAAGCAAACTGTATTGGTATTTGGATGGATCACTCAACTGCCAACTTAATGGAATTTACCACCGATCCGATTGAAACAAAAACAATCGAATCACCATTTACCCATCAAGAAAAGGAAGATGGATTAGTAAAAAGCGAAAGTCTTATGCACCATAAAGAGCAACACGAACAAAGTGCTTTTTATAAACAATTAGAAGGCGTAATAAAAAATTGTACCGATGTTGTACTTTTTGGTCCAACAGATGCTAAAGTTGAATTGTATAACCTATTAAAATCGGATCACCACTTTGATCATGTTAAGATAGAAGTAGCCGAAGCAGATAAGATGACGGAAAACCAACAACACGCTTTTGTAAAGAAGCACTTTTCAAGAAAAAAATAAGTATAAAAACAACATTTTGACTAACTCCTTAAAAAGAATATTTACGAATGCTGGCGAGGTTTCTGTTTTTATTGTTAGGTTCTTTACAACTATTTTTAAAGAGCCTTTCGAATTTAAAGAAATTGCCAAACAGTGTTATCTATTGGGCTATAAATCGCTGCCATTGGTGATTATTACTGGTTTTATATTGGGGGTGGTTCTTACCATTCAATCTAGGCCAACAATGGTAAAGTTTGGCGCAGAGGCTTGGTTGCCAGACATGGTAGCACTCTCACTAATAAAAGAAGTGGCTCCAATTGTTACTGCTTTAATATGTGCGGGTAAAATTTCATCGGGTATTGGTGCAGAATTGGGAAGTATGAAAGTTACTGAGCAAATAGATGCAATGGAAGTTTCTGCCATTAATCCGTTTATATATTTGGTGGTTACAAGAATTTTTGCTACTACACTAATGGTGCCTTTGTTGGTAGTTTATGCCGATTGTATTGGCATTTTTGGTGGATATATGGCCATGAATATTCACGGTAATATGAATCTTTTTCGCTACTTGAACAGAATTATAGAAACCATTCATTTTATAGATATTATTCCAGCCACTATCAAAACATTTTTCTTCGGCTTTTTTATTGGGATGATTGGTTGCTACAAAGGGTTTACCGCAACAAACGGTACAGAAAGCGTTGGCAGGGCGGCAAATACTGCAGTAGTGGCGGCTTCGTTGGCTATTTTTATTATTGATATGATTGCAGTTCAATTGACTGATCTTCTTATCTAAGCTTTTATATAAAACACGAAGATGTCACCCAATAATCATCAATCCAATATAATTGATATTAATAGTTTATACCAATCATTCGGAAAGAAAGTACATGTTTTAAACAACTAAAAGATACAATTTAAGGGAGGGGAAAACCTTTTTTTGATTGACAAAAGGGGTTCTAAAAAGCGTATCATCATAAAATTTTTGGCAGGTTTACTATTGGGTATTAGGGGGTAAATTAAAGTTTTTGATTCCGAAAACCGCAAGTTGAGTACCATTTATTTACTTTTAATAGTGCTAAATATTTGCTTCTGCTTTTAAAATACTGCCTGATGCAACTAAGTAAAAGTAGAATGGACTTAGCTAAAATTGGAAGTAAGGAAGAATTATTGAGCCGCTTTGTTTATTCTTTAGGGTGTTTATGTAAAATAAGCTATCAATTACATAACACTTTATGTACAATACCAATGAAAGAAAACCCAATTTAAGTGGAAAATAGTTAAAGACAAGTAAATAAAAATATAGGAAATGAATAACGAATCAGGGTTTGTATGGAAGCTAGGAATGTTTGTATTATTGGGGATAGTACTCCTAGTTGCTACCCTTTATTTTGTTGGAAAAAAGAAGAACATGTTTGGGTCAACTTTCCAGTTAAAGTCTCAATTTAGAAGCGTTAGCGGTTTAAAAGTTGGTAACAATGTGCGTTTTGCTGGCATAGATATAGGCACTATTGATGAAATACAATTGATGACTGACACAAGTGTAATGGTAGATTTTGTTGTTAAAAATGAGGTTAGGCAGTTTATTAAAATGGATGCTAGGGTAAGTATTGGCTCGGATGGATTGATGGGCGATAAAGTGTTAACCATTTATCCAGGTAATAGCTCTACCGCAATGGTGAAGGCCGATGGGTTTTTGGCTTCTACTAATGCAGTAGAAATGGATGAAATTATGCGAACAGTGAAGAAAAGTGTGGATAATTCGGTAATTATTACCCAACAACTTGCACAATTTACTTTTAAGATGAATAACGGCAAGGGGGCATTATCAAAATTGATTTCAGACGAAGAATTATCTAAAAGTCTGAAAGGAACACTATCAAATTTGGAAGCTAGCACTCGAGAATTTGCAAAGTTTACAGCAAAAATGAATAATGGGAGGGGAGCTTTGGCAAAATTGGTTGGGGATGTTAAACTAGGTAATAAAATAGACTCCACCATTACAAATCTTCAATCTAGTACAAAGGGACTAAATGAAAACATGGAAGCAGCAAAGAGTAGTATTCTGTTGAGAGGATATTTTAACAGGAAGAAAAAAGCAGAAGCAAAACACCAAAAGGAATTGAAAAAGCAAGCAGATTTAAAATACAAAAAAGATTTGGAACACTTAAAGGACAGTACCCTACAGAAGTTTTCAGGAAAACTTTATTTCTTTTAAAAATCTTGGAATTATATAACATTTTCTAGTAATTGTATAACAACTCTACCAACGCACCCACCCACCTTTGCTAAAGAAATAAAAAAATAAAAGTAATGTTACCAATTGAATCTTCCCCTCAAACAAAAAAGCTTAATGGCAATTGGGGTATTATTCACACTAGATGCTGCTTTTGGGAAATCCTTCTTTTTAGTGCTTGCTTTGAGGGTGTAATTTAAACTGTGTCAAGGTCAAAATAAAAGTAGACCTTTAACAGTAAATATTATGAGAGAGAAAAAAGAGACACCATTTGAGTTCGATTATGAG
>Ga0007836_1000158_pt1 | contig 16726 bp, 14 predicted proteins | sample CryBogCBE23Oct07_FD_71205 | JGI IMG/M metagenome (GOLD analysis project Ga0007836, IMG submission 71205) | Freshwater microbial communities from Crystal Bog, Wisconsin, USA - CBE23Oct07 | ecosystem: Environmental > Aquatic > Freshwater > Lake | place: Crystal Bog, Wisconsin, USA | collected...
GAGGAAAAGGCGATGGTGCCTTTGTAGAGACGGACATCAGTCCGTCTTAATTGCGTGAAACGCAATATGATATGATTTGCTTCGCAAATAAGACGGATTAATATCCGTCTCTACGGTTGCTATACAAACAGTAGAAACAGCTATAAAAAGGAGAGAGGAAAAGGCGATGGTGCCTTTGTAGAGACGGACATCAGTCCGTCTTAAATTGCATGAAACGCAATTTGCTTAATGTGAAACATTTCTTTTGATTTAAATTTGAACAAATATGATTTGCCACGCAAATAAGACGGATTAATATGCGTCTATACAGAAGAATATGACATTATATAACAATAAATACAGGATAGAATCCGCAAGGCTAGCAGGGTACGATTATGGTAGCAACGGTGCCTACCACATAACCATCTGCACCAAAGACAGGTTGCACCATTTCGGCGAAATTGTAGAGACGGATATTAATCCGTCTGCGAGGCAGAATGCCTCACCCTTTGAAGAAAACGTTCCGCTTTTCGGAGGCGTTCCGCCTAAGACGGATAGAAATCCATTGGATAAGACGGATAGAAATCCATTGGATAAGACGGATAGAAAACCATTGGATAAGACGGATAGAAATCCGTCTCTACGGTTTACCTTAATTGCCGAAATTGCAGCTGAACATTGGTTGAGAATACCTCAATTTTTCCCTTTTGTTTCTCTTGATTCTTTTGTTATTATGCCCAATCACCTTCATGGCATCCTATTCATAAATAAACAGGAGAATGAGGAATGGAAACAAAATAAATTTGGAAGTCAATCTCAAAATATACCTTCCATTATCCGTGGATTCAAATCTTCTGTAAAGAGGTATGCTAATGCAGAGAATATTCCTTTTGAATGGCAGGAAAGATACCATGACCGAATAATAAGAGATAACAAGGAACTAGAGAACATAAGATTGTACATTTTTAATAACCCTCAAAATTGGATAAATGATTAATATAGGAATTGAAATTAAAAACGGTTGTCTTAATGGTGTAATTGCTACAAAATGTTGTTTCACAGGATGTTACCAAAAAGAATTTTGGGCTAATTCCCGATTTAGGTAGTTACAATGGTATTTATACAGATGAATAATTGTGCAAACTTTGGAACATTGGGGATGAGGAATGGAAATATATTGATTCGAGGATTAATAATATAAAAGGAGGGTAAAAATGAAAGTCTTCTCTTGGGGGCGAAGCCTTCCTTATTTGCTAAATCCTCACTAGCATAAGGTTGTAGGCAATAAACAAGAATGGTAGAAGTGTTTACAACAAGATTGTTAAGGCTTGCAATAAGGTCATTATAAATGATTATAAGTAATAAATGAAGAATTAATGAACGATACCCCCCAATCATCCCACATCATCTTCTACACCACCTCTACAGGAAATGTGAGTATAGAGGTTATTTTTAACAATGAAACATGCTGCGGTGGTTCGTGTCTTCACGAAACACCATTCATCACAACCTAATTCAAGTTTCGTGAGGACACGAACCTTGGCGTAGAAATTAAGAAATTAGACAACTTGCCTAAATTCAATAAAAAAGATGATAAATAGACTTTACAACAAATTCAGTTAAATGTTATTCTGTTTGTACCAGTTACTTTAGTTGGTAATTTCTTATTCCCTTTTGGGTATAGTGCTTTTAATCAAACAAGTAAACAATCGTAATGTACTCACTTCACACACTTCTCCGCTCTTGTTTGCTTGTAATATGTAATGCTTATTTTGCTTCTTTACTCGCTTTAATAAATGTTTTGGGTGAAGTCTACCTACAAAGCAGTGTAAAAGTTTATGTGCCCTCAATTTTCCTCCCATACCCTTCAATTGTATTTTCCTATATCTTTATCCCAATGAAAAAGATAGTTTTCCTTGTTTTTGCCCTTCCTATCATGGCAAATGCGCAAAATGCCGACTCGGCGTTTATTAAAAAGATGAGTGATGAAATTTTAGTGAATGGCAAGGCTTACGAATGGCTTCGTCAGCTAACTAAAAACATAGGGGGGCGGTTAGCAGGGTCGCCTCAATTTGCAAAAGCTATTGATTGGGGCAAAAAAACGATGGATATAATTGGGGCCGATCATGTTTATCTTCAACCATGTATGGTGCCGCATTGGTACAGAGGAGCGGGTGATAAAGTAACAGTGTTTAGTGAAGCACATAAGGCAGTAGATAGTAAATTAGATGCGCTTGCCCTTGGTAATTCATTAGGGAGTGGCGATAAAGGTGTAACAGCACCCATCATTGCGTTTAAAGACTTTGAGGATTTAGAAAAGAATAAAGACAAAGTAAAAGGGAAAATTGTATTTTATAATTATCACTTTATAGCTACTAATGTTTCTACTTTCGCTTCTTATGCGGATGCAGGAAAGTATAGATGGAATGGGGCTAGTCGTGCTGCTAAATATGGTGCAGTGGGTATGATGGTAAGATCTATGAGCGAATCAACAGACAATAATCCACATACAGGTGGAATGGAATATAATGACTCATTTCCTAAAATTCCTGCAGTAGCTATTGGTTTACAAGATGCTGATAAGCTTTGGAAAAATTATGAAAATTACAAGTCATTGTTTGCTACCATCGTTACGCATGGTAAAATGTTGCCAGATACCCCTGCTAATAATGTAATAGCTGAGTTAAAGGGTAGCGAGTTTCCTGATGAAATTATTACTTTAGGAGGGCATTTGGATAGTTGGGACGTAAATGAAGGTGCACACGACGATGGGGCAGGAGTAGTACATACCATGGAAGTATTGCGTGTATTTAATGCTTTGGGTTATAAACCAAAGCACACCATTAGGTTTGTATTGTTTGCTAATGAAGAAAATGGAAGCAGAGGTGCAGAAAAATATGCAGCAGTGGCCAAAGAAAAGAATGAAAAACACTTGTTTGCGCTAGAAAGCGATGCAGGTGGTTTTACCCCAAGAGGTTTTAGTTTTGCGGTACCTTCAAAATCATGGGAGAAACTAAATGCATGGAAATCTTTATTAGAACCTTATGGTGGTAGTCAATTTATTGTAGGTGGTGGTGGCGCAGATACCGAGCCTTTGCAGGATGCTTTTAAAACACCAGTTGCTGAATTAAACCCTGATAGTCAGCGTTATTTTGATTATCATCATGCTCGTAGTGATGTTTTTGAGAATGTTAATAGAAGAGAATTGTTGTTAGGTGCTGTAAATATTGCGGCTTTGATCTACTTGGTAGATAAATATGGTTTATAGTTTAATCGTTTTAATGTTACATCATGAAATTTAGAAAACCACTTTACATTCTTTTATCCATTGTGTTGTTGGGTGTAGCTATTTTCTTTTACTACAGGTTTTGTTTTGTATTTGCCGAAGGAACAAAAGCAGGTCAATTAAATACATTTCAAAAGAAAGGATATGTCTTTAAAACATGGGAAGGTATCTTAATTCAAAGTGGATTTAAAGCAAACGTGCAGAGTAATGAGTTTGAATTTAGTGTTCAGAGTGATGCTATTGCAAAGAAACTATTAGAAAATTCGGGTAAGGAAATGGAATTACACTACACGCGTTATATTGGTGTACTCCCTTGGCGTGGCAATACTGAATACGTTGTTGATAGTATCTATTTTATAAATAATGCCAACATACCCGAAAGCATCAAACCAAAATAGACAATATCAAAAAGATGGAGGTTGATTATTTAATAATAGGGCAGGGGATAAGTGGCAGCTTTTTAAGTTGGTATCTTTTAAAAGCAGGAAAAAAGATTGTTGTAATTGATGATGCAAATCCTAATGCAGCTTCCCGAGTAGCAAGTGGGGTTATTAATCCTGTTACTGGAAGAAGAATTGTAAGTACTTGGATGATTAATGAGTTATTGCCTTTTGCTGATGAAGCCTACACAGCATTTGGTAAATACCTAAACACTGCAATTATCTCTCAAAATAACATTCTCGATTTTCATCCTACTTCACAAATGCAGCAAGCATTTATAGAACGGCAAAAAGTAGAGTCCACCTACTTAAGGGTTCCTGAACAAGAAGAAGAATACAAAAGCTATTTTAACTTTAATTATAGTGTAGGGGAGATTACACCATGTTATCTTATTAATTTAGCCTTACTCATTGGTGGTTGGAAGCAAAAGCTGCATGAAAATAATGCGCTGTTAAAAGAGCGGTTTGAGTTTTGCTATTTTGACACGAATGCATTTAGTGATAAAATTAAGTATAAGGATATTGAAGCACAGAAAATTATCTTTTGTGACGGTGCTGTTGGAGCTGATAGTCCATATTTTAAGCTACTTCCTTATGCCAAAAACAAAGGGGAAGCCTTAATTATTGAAATTGAAGGATTACCCGATAACAATATTTATAAGCAAGGGATAAGTCTTGTGCCTTGGAAAGATAATTTATGGTGGGTAGGTTCTAGTTATGAATGGAATTTTAAAGACTTAAATCCTTCCGAAACTTTTAGGCATAATATGGAACGGCAATTAAAACTTTGGTTGAAACTGCCGTATAAAATAGTAGATCATTTAGCAACTGAGCGTCCAGCTAATTTAGAGCGAAGACCTTTTGTAGGCTTTCATCCCCTCCATACTAATGTATGTTTGTTGAATGGAATGGGTACTAAAGGATGCTCATTGGCTCCTTACTTTGCCAACGAGTTGGTTAATTGTCTACTCTATAACACCCCTATAAATCCTTTAGCGGATATAAATAGGTTTAAAAAAATACTTAGTAGATAGTTTTTTAATCTCTCATTCAACTTCACATCCCTATAATTAGGGATGATTTATTTATGAAAATATTGTTTCTTTTGTTGTCTTAATAGCTCTTAAAATACAATTGAAGGCTTAATCAATAAAATTAGTTTCCAACTTTAATGTTAATAAGATTGTGGATTTACAAGAAATCTTATTAATTAATATTGTGTTTCTCAAACGTATAATTGAAAAATATGGTAACTATTGGAATTATTGAAGACGATAGAGCATTGAGAAGAAATCTTGAAGATTTTATAAAGCTAGAAAAAGATGTAGAACTTGTGTTTTCGGTAAGAAGTATAGAAGACTTTTTAAAAAAGAGTACAGAGGTACTTGAGCCTTATTTAATTTTTATTGATTTAGGATTGCCAGGTATTTCTGGGTTAGAAGGTATTGAGTATATAAGAAAAATTTGGAATGAGGTACATCTAGTAGTGATTACGGGTAATGATGATGAAAACATAATATTTGATTGTATTGAAAGAGGTGCAAATGGATATTTATTAAAACCATTTAAGGTAAACGATTTGTTGAAGAATATTGATATTATTCGCAATGGTGGCGCATTAATAACGCCCGAAGTAGCGATGAAATTGTTCAATAAGCTTCATAAACCACGTACAACTTTTGTAGATATAACAGGTAATTTAACCCAAAGAGAAAAAGAAGTGGTAGATGAATTATTGAAAGGGCTCAGTTATAAAGAAATTTCTTTTGTTTTAGGAATTACAACAACAACAGTAAACGATCATATAAAAAGTGTATATACAAAATTGGGGGTACGTTCTAAATCGGAATTGCTAGCAAAGGCTTTAAGAAAATAAGGTAAATGAAAAATTTTTCTACTAATACAATCAATCCTCAGCTTCAATCTATTGTAGATTGTTTAGAAGATGCGATACTTGTAGAATCTAAAGAGAGAGTGGTTGAATCTATTAATGAAAGCTTTCACAGTCTTTTTAAGTTAAAATCAACTATTGAATCTTTTATAGGAATCAATTCTGAAGAGATTATAGTTAATTCTAGCTTGCAATTTAAAAACCCCTCTAAGTTTATCTATAGAACGGAAGAATTGATAACTGATAATCATTATAAAACCAATGAAGAAGTTTTATTACTAGATGGAAGGATATTAAATAGAACTTTTAAACCTATTTTTATTGATGGTCAAGTAGTACGTTTTATTTGGATATATAAAGTAAAGGAACAGCCTATAGTTAAACCAACCATTACTTCTACGGGGGGGGATTTCTTCGGTAGGATTCTAAACAATATCTCAATTCCAATTGCAGTATTCAATGTACAACAAGAGTTTGTTTTTGTAAATAAAAAGGCAATAATTGATGAAAATAAGCGCAAAATTGCAATTGGTAGAACGGAGATAGAATACAATTCTTATTTTAATAAACCCAATGAAATTGCTTTATTAAATGCCGATTATCTTAGAAATACAATTGCTACTAAGCAAACAACATTTTATGAAGAAAAACAATATAGCCAGCAGGGAGATATTTTGTATTATAGGGTTGTTTTAATTCCATTGTTAGCCGAGAGAGAAGAAACGGTAGAATATGTTATCAAATACAGCATTGACATAACCAATACCAAGCAACAAGAAATTGAATGTACTAAAACTATCAACCAGTATATAAACATTTTAAACACCATTAACGAAAGTGTTTTTATTACAAATGAAAGTCTTGAATTGAGTTTTTCAAATACATCTTTCATGAATAAGTTAAGTTCAGAAGCCCAATTGTTTAAAAGCACATTGTTTAACCATGTGGATGTTACTCAACATGATTTTTATAGAAGTGTTTTTTCAGTTTTAAATGGTAATGAAGAGAAGATTTCTGGAAAAATTAAACTAGATAATAATAAGTCAAATAAAACGTTTCTATATAAATTAAGTAAGTTAACTCCATTAAATAATAAAAATAATAAAGCTGGTATTGTGGCAATTTTGAATGATATTACCAATGAGGTCGTAATGGAGGAGAATTTGCTAGAGGTGGTAAAGCGCGAAAAGGAATTAAACGAGCTTAAATCGGCCTTTGTAAATATGGTTTCTCATGAAATGAGAACTCCTCTTGCTGTAATATATTCTTGTGTAGAGATCATGCAGTTAATGATTGAAAGTAATAAACCAAAAGAAGAAATTCTTAATTATACTAGCCATGTACTAACCGAGGTTGATAGAATGACCACCTTTATGAATGATATTTTGATGGTGAGTAAGATTGAAGCTGGCAAAATTGAGTTTTATCCTGAACTTATTTCCTTAACTAGTTTCATAAATGATTTAAACCTAAAAAGTTATTCTCCTTGGAAAGATAACCGTTTTCTTGACGTGTCTGTAAAAGGCTTAGAGCGGGAAGTTGCTATTGATACCAAGATGATTCGTCATATTTTACAGAATCTTTTAGATAATGCATTCAAATATTCTGCTGGAAAAGCCAATCCTAAATTGAGAATTAGTTATTCAAACACTTATGTTACCCTATCAATTATAGACAAGGGCATAGGCATTCACAATCAAGATATTCCTAAATTGTTCTCCTCCTTTTCTAGAGGAAGAAATGTTGGTAGAATTAGTGGAACAGGTATTGGATTAGTGGTAGTTAAATATTTTGTTAACCAACATAAGGGTAGTATTTCCGTAAGAAGCGAAATAAACAACGGTAGCATCTTCTCTCTAAAAATTCCTTATCTACGATAAATGAACCCCGCTAAAATTATTTTGGTTGTTGAAGATGAACCTATGTTACAACAAAATATAGTTGCCATCTTAGAGTTACATGGCTTTAAAACCCTAACTGCTTCTAGTGGGGCCGAAGGATTATTGGTCGCTAAAAATAATTTCGTTGACATTATTTTGAGTGATATGATGATGGAAAATATGAATGGTCTTGAATTATTGAAAGAGATAAAAGCAATAAATTCCACCAAAACTATTCCGTTCATTTTTCTTACAGCATTTGCAGATAACACCGATAAAACTAATGGATTACAAGCAGGCGCAGATGCTTATATAACAAAGCCGTTTAACATTAAGGAACTTATACAAACCATCAAACGGTTTATTTAAAACTTGCAATTCAAATAGAGTTTATACATCTCAGCCAGCTCTTTTAAGCTTATACCTTGGGGGAATATTCTATTGCCTTGGGCAATTTGTATGGTTGTTACTACATAGATGGTTTTTGCACAAATAACACTAGGGTTTCATCAAAGAGCTCAAAGATTTTGAATGGAGTTTATATCCTCTTTGCACACTTAGAGTTCTTTGTGTTTTCTCACATTGTTTTAATTGTGGTAAAAAGCAAGGGATGCAATCTATTTTTTATACTTATTAATAACGAATTGTTGCTTAGTAAGCTTGTTTGTGTTATTAAATATGGATACATTATTGCTCACAACTTAACCAGTTTCCTAGACCTACTATTGTTTTGCAGCCCACGCATCTAATTTGCTTTCTAATAATGCCAGTGGCATACTACCATCTTTTAGTACTTCATTATGAAAAGCACCAATATTAAATGTAGACCCCAGTTGTTTTTCGTACTTAGTTCGCAACTCTCTAATCTTTAAAGCTCCAATTTTATAGCCTAAAGCTTGTCCTGGCCACGACATATATCTTTCAATTTCAGCAGTTGCTCCTTGTTCACCAATTTGTTCATTATCCATCATGTATTTAATGGCTTGTTCTCTAGTCATTCCTTTGGAGTGTATGGCAACATCAACCACTAATCTAATGGCACGATGTATTTCATCGCCCAATGCACCCATATATTGGTAAGGGTTTGTAAATAGCCCCAACTCTTTTCCTAAGCTTTCACAATATAATGCCCAACCTTCCTGATAAGCGTTCTGCCCGCCAAACCTTCTAAATTTAGGAAGCGTAGTATCTTCTTGCGCCAGGGAAATTTGGTAATGATGACCTGGAATGGCTTCATGCAAAAACAAACTCTCCATACCACTCGTGATATTAAATTGGGTTGCATCTAAAATAGGGATGTAAAAAATACCAGGACGGCTTCCATCTGCACTACCCTGACTGTATTCTGCACTTGCTGTAGCGGCTCTAAATGCTTCGGTTTGGCGTATTTCGAACTTAGTTTTAGGTACATGAATAAACTCCTTTTGCAGTTGAGGCTGCATGGTTTGGTGTATCTTTTCAAAGGCTGCCAATACCTCGGCAGGTGTTTTATAAGGCGTAAATTGTTTGTCGGTATTCATGTACTTAAAAAAGGAGGGAAGGTCGCCCTTAAATTTAACCATCTCTTTCACGCTATCCATTTGGTGACGTATCCTTGCTACTTCACTTAAGCCAAGTTGGTATATTTCTTCGGGGCTTTTGGTGGTAGTGGTTTCTTCTTTAACACAAAAAGCATAATAGTCTTTTCCATTTGGTAAATCTATAACACCCGATGTTGTTCTTGCAGCAGGAAGGTATTCTTGTTGTAAAAAGTTGCCTAACTTTTTGTAGGTAGGTATCAATTGTTGGGTAATGACATTAATAAAACTGGCAGTTAGTCTTTGCTTGTCCAATTCGCTAAAGCTTGAAGGAAACTTATTTACAGGCCCATAAAACAAACTGTTTTTAGCATCATTAGTTACCAAGTTTTGCATTTGGGGAATCATCTTTAGCACCAAAGCTTTAGGCAAAACATACTTGGTAGCCATTCCTTTTTTAAAATATACAATGGCACTATCCCCCCAACTACTAAATGCGGTAGCTCTTTTAATCCAGTTGTCGTAATCGGCAACGGTTTTAAAAGGTTGCGCACCTTCACCACTACCAAACTGACCCAAGGTTAAGGTAGTACCATTAAACTGATTAAAAGGAATGTAGTTTTCGTGATAGTTTAAGGCTTCGGTATACATATTCAGGTTATACTTAAAGATATCATAACTCAATTTGTCTTCTATGTTCAATTTTAAGGTGTCGTAACAATTTAGTAGCGTTGTATATTTTGTATAGAATTTCTTTAATGAGTCACGGTATTCATCGGTAAAATCAATGGGGAGTCTGTCATTAAATCTATTGTCGCCCTCGTAGGTTGCATTAATAGGAAATAGTTGTAATTCCTCATTGTGGTAGGTAGCAAACATGGCAGCAAGCTCTTTATTTGGCTCTTGAGCGTCCTTTGTTTTTAATTTACAAGCGGTAAACGCTAGTACCAATAGAAGAAGAGACAAAGTTGAATGTTTCATAAAATTTGTTTGTGAGGGATAAAAATAATGGTAAATGGGCTTACAAATAATGGGAAATTGAAGTGTGAGATAAAATTGGTGCCGATTGGTTAAAATCTTTAGTCTTATTACAATTTGTAGATTACAGGTTGCAGTTTAGAAAAAGCCACTAACATAAAAAGCACTACAACTTGGAGCCCTTTTGCTGAAACTACAAAATACTTTGAGCCTTCTACTAAAGACTTTATGATTAACTATAGGGTGCATGACTTAGAAGCTTTGGTAGCAGAACTAAAAGAAGAAGGGGTAACCATCCTAGACAATATTGAGCATTACGACTATGGCAAATTTGTACACATCATGGATATTGAAGGCAATAAGATTGAACTATGGGAACCAAAAGATTAGGTTGTTTTTATTTTAATAGGTTAAACAGTAAAGTGAGAAACTTTTTCGAATTATCTGCTTAAAACAATCTTTCATTTCCGCTAGTTAACTTACCTAGATGGACTAGTTTAAAAAGATGTTTATTGCAAATTCAAGGTTAAACCCTACTGGTTAATAATAAAAAAGGAATGCCAACAACCTTAGATATTTATATCCTAATTTATTTGCAATTATTGATTATCAATCAAACCTGGCTTCCTTTACATTTGCTACCAAAGTGTAAAACATGAAAAACACAAGTATATTAATTATTGTATGCTTCTTAATGTTAAATTTAGTAAAAGCTCAAACTACTTTTACGACTACTAGTGGGGTTGGTAGCTTAATTATAAATGGAAAAGCGATTCCTATTAAAGGGTATGGAAGGGCGGTAAAAGAAAATAATGGCGATAGTCTATGTATAATAAACAGTTCTATAATTGATTATTGGAAGCCCACTGAATATGATTTTCAATTTCTATCTTTTACATTAAGTTCCAAAAAGCCTTTTGCCATAGGTAGTTATAATTCATTTGATCAAAAAATTGACAATTGTTTTGTTAGCATTTACACCAATAAGAAAGAAAGATTTGTTGGAGGCAAAAATGATGGTAATACCTTAAGTAAAATTACAGTCAATTTAACTGCTTATTCCAGTAATTGTATTGCAGGGTCTTTTTCCGGTGTTGTAATGAGTTATGATGATTTTATAGTAAACAATCAAACCAAACAGTTTAAGAAAATGATACCTATTAGAGGAACTTTTAAAGTAATTAATGAGGAATAAACATTAAAATGAAACAATATAAACTAAGTTATGCTAAATATCGTGTGCTTTATTTACTTGTAATAGTAAAACACTACATTGATTCTAAACTTCTTAAGCTTACAAATTTTATTGCCTTTTTGAAAGAGGCTATATGTTTCCGTTTATACTTTTAGGTTACATATTCTTCATAACGCTTAGCAATTAATATTCCCTCCAAATGTTACTTTTATGTTTTACTACTTTAATTACGTTTTTATATCTGTTTGAAAGGCCGATTGCATCCATCTATCTTAAACATAAACCAACATCACCCTCAAATGCAAACTAAGAAGTTACAACCCTATATCATACACTTTATATTTGATTTAAATTAACGAAGAAAAATAATAGTTCATTAGGAAAAAGACCTATATTTTTATGCTAGGAATGAAGGCTTCCTTTTGCTTTGGGTTTGGGTATAAAACAATCATATAAAGTAATAACATTAAAACAATAAAAATGAAAAAAGTAACAGGTATTGGGGGCATCTTTTTTAAATGTAAAGACGCCAATAAAATGAAAGAATGGTACAAAGAACACCTAGGTTTTGATACCAATGCTTATGGTGTAACCTTTGAATGGTATGATGGTGAGGATTCCACAAAGAAGGGGTCTACAACTTGGAGCCCTTTTGCTGAAACTACAAAATACTTTGAGCCTTCTACTAAAGAATTTATGATTAACTATAGGGTGCATGATTTAGAAGCTTTGGTAGCAGAACTAAAAGAAGAAGGGGTAACCATTGTAGACAATATTGAGCATTACGACTATGGCAAATTTGTACACATCATGGATATTGAAGGCAATAAGATTGAACTATGGGAACCAAAAGAATAAGTTTAGGGCAAATATAGAAGCTACATCCATCTTGTGATTGGGAGTGTTTCTTTACGATTACTTAATATCAACCAAACGTAGCTTCCTTTACATTTGCCAACAAAGTATTAGCACATGAAAAAAATATGTAGTATCGCCATTTGTATCCTAATTGCCCACTTAACAATGGCGCAAGGCATTAAACCCGCCACTTCAACTGCCCATTCATTTACCTTAAATCGTCCTAAATTGGTTGTAGGTATTGTGGTAGATCAAATGCGTTGGGATTTTTTATATCGCTATGCAAATCGTTACAGCAATAATGGGTTTAAGCGTTTGTTGGGGGAGGGCTTTAGCTGCGAAAATACTTTTATTCCTTATACACCAACGGTTACAGCGGCTGGGCATACTTGTATTTATACAGGTTCTGTACCCGCTATTCATGGTATAGTGGGTAATGATTGGTTTGATAAAAACACGCAAAGTAAAATGTATTGTAGTGAAGATGCATCTGTTAACACAGTGGGCAGCAGTAGTCCTAATGGCAAACAAAGTCCTCATAATTTATTGGTAACCACCATTGGCGATGAGTTGCGCTTGGCATCCAACTTTAAAAGCAAAGTAATTGGCGTTGCTCTAAAAGATAGAGGGTCAATTTTACCAGCAGGTCATAGTGCAACTGCTGCTTATTGGTACGATACCAAGAGTGGTAACTGGATAACTAGTACCTATTACATGAGTGCCTTGCCTAGTTGGGTAAATAATTTTAATAATAAAAAATTGGTAGATAGCTTTTATGCTAAAGGATGGAATACGCTTTACCCTTTGGATACTTACACCCAAAGTACGGCCGATGAAAAGGAGTATGAGACAAAGGCTTTTGGAACCGACCAAACTAAGTTTCCTTATAGTTTAAAACAGTTTGAGGGTAAAAACTACCAAACCATTGCTACTACTCCTTATGGAAACACAATGACCCTCGAAATGGCTAAAACAGTGCTAGATAATGAGCAATTAGGAAGCAGTGCCCAAACGGATATGCTCTGCGTAAGCTTATCTAGTACCGATTATGTAGGCCACAGTTTTGGTCCTAACGCTATTGAAACAGAAGATACATATTTGCGTTTAGACAAAGATTTGGCTGCTTTTTTTAATTACTTAGATGAAAAAGTTGGGAAGGGGCAGTACACTTTATTTCTTTCTGCCGACCATGGAGTGGCACATGTGCCTGGCTTTATGAAAGAAAATAAACTGCCTGGAGGTCTATTTGTAGAGTCTGAAGTAACCAAACAACTAAATACTGTTTTAAAAGAAAAGTTTGGTATAGATAAAGCGGTTGCAGGTGTAATGAATTATCAGGTTCACCTTAACCATACTTATATTGATTCGGTTAATGCAGATGAAGCTGCTATTAACAAGGTTATTATCAATACACTTCAAAAGAATGAAACGATCTCACAAGTATTTGTACTAAAAGATTTGGCTACTACTCCTTTAAATAGCAAAATGAAGGAAATGCTTACCAATGGTTATTATCCTACCCGTAGTGGCGATATACAATTGGTTTTAAAACCTGGATATATAGATTTTGGTAAAACGGGCACTTCGCATGGTGTATGGTCACCTTATGATGCACACATTCCTTGTCTTTTTTATGGTTGGGGAATAAAAGCCGGTCATACCAATCGTGAAACGTATATGACGGATATTGCAGCAACCATTACGGCCTTATTACATGTACAAATGCCAAGTGGTTGTGTAGGTAAAGTGGTAGAAGAGGCTTTAAAACCATAGTAATTTGGAGATTGAATGATTTAATTGATAGGAATGATTTCCTACCCAAAAAGGTAATGATTAAGTTTAGTAACACTTCCCGGTTAATCCTGTTGAAAGTTGATTAACTTAAGGTTCTATCTTTCTTTCTTATTAAGTCTTATGCTTGGAAGAAGGCGTTTTTGATGTAGAAATTGTTAACATAATGCGCTGTACCTCTCTATTTTCCTCTATTATGCGCAGGGGTGGTTTCTAATCATTTTAGTGTAATCTTCGCAAAGCGAAAAATAGGACTACTCTCTTTTGATTTGTTATATTTTTGAAGGATGAATTACTTTGAATTATTTGATATTCCAATTAGTCTTATAGTAGATACCGCATCTATTAAGAAACGGTTCTATACATTAAGCCGCAAATTTCATCCCGACTTTCATTCAAAATCATCTATCGAAGAACAAGAAGAGGCTTTACAACAATCTGCATTGCTTAATAAAGCGTTTAAAGTATTTAGTAACCCCGATGAAACCATAAAATATACGTTACAGCTAAAAGGTTTATTAGAAGAAGAAGAGAAATACCAACTACCGCCCAATTTTTTAATGGAGGTAATGGATATTAATGAAGACTTGATGGATGCCAAAACCGATAGTAACCTAAGTAAAATAGAAATGATTCATGATCAAATAGCGTTACTTCAAATAGAATTATATGAACCTATTAAAAACATTGTGGAACATTATCAGGAAGGTGTTACTACCCAAGAAGAGTTGCTGCAAGTAAAAAAGTACTATTTCCAAAAGAAGTACTTACAAAGAATGAAGGAATAGTTAGTTGTTATTGTTAGTATAAGAAAAGAGGGGATAGGCACAGTGGTCACCCACCACTCACCAATAATAACTCATCGCTATCATTTAGGTTGGTATCGCCACTATTTCTGGTCAAACCTTAAGGTTAATTTCAGGTTCTAATACTACTTTAATGGGTACAGGTTGTTTATTGGTGCATTCATGCTAGTACCCAAACCGGTTAATATCATTCAAGTAACCCTTACCTCGAACCTTACTTCTTTAAATTTAACTGTTGCACTTACAACTGCAGCAGAATGTATTCACTGCTTAACACACAAGACAGGAAAAAAATTAATTAGCACCACTAAAACAATAAGGGTGTAAATAAGCTTTTCTATTAACCCTAATCTCATTTGAACAGAGGTTGGGTTGATGTTGAATAGAATGGTGAAAAACTTATTTACACCCAATTAAATAAAAATAAGGAGGACTTTATTTAATTTTTTGGAACATCATTCTTAATCCTTCATTTTTTGAGTACCACTTTTTAGCGGTTGATATGATAGCGTCTTCTAAGTTTTGTAACTTTAAAGTAATAGAGTTATTAAAATCTAACATATAGGTAGAAAGTAATGATCTTTTTATTGGAACCTCTGTTGAAGAGCTCTTTTCTGCTGTTACCCTTCCACCGGAAATCAATGAATAGAACTTAGGAAAACGTGCCGTTACAAATTTGTTCATGAGTACTAAGGCAGGAAATAGAATAATTGGAATGATAAAATAAGAGGCTATGCGACCATACTCAACTGAATAAACATGATGTATTAATAAATAATGACCAATAAAATTGATAAGCGGAGCGTGAAATGCATAGATAAAGAAAGAGGAATTATTGAAAAAAGCATACCATTTTTGTTGGAAAACGTTTCCTAAATATTTATCAAAGCAGAACCAAAATGCATACACACCCATCATTTCATTTGCTTTAAACATGAGGGTTAATAAATATTTAATATCAATAAAATTAACTTCATGATTAAAAGCCAACCAAGTACGAATAATTGAAAATGTAATAAAAATAATCATCGCATACATTGGTTTAAATAAGGGAATAGGGTTTAATATATCCTTATTATACATCCTAAGATAAAAACCAATAAAATAAAAGATAACACACCTGTCTTCTCTTTGATCGCAGTTAAGATAGTTTGTAAAAAACCATATTACTAAGGCAATACTTAATGTTTGTAAGGGTGCTTTACTAAGTACAAACCGTATAACAGGTGTAAAAACCGCCAACAGGAAAATTGATTTTAAATACCATAGCTGAAAAGAAATAGGAGCAACAAATATGAATCTGTAATAGTCATAAAAATTCATGCTCCACAAGCTTTTTCCTAATAAACCGGTGTTACTATTAAAACCATAGATAGCTATCTCGAATAATGCTGTGGTTAAAAGAGCTATGAAGCTTATTAGAATATAGGGAATCAACAAAGATTTAAATTTCTTTTGGAGTAAAACAAAGTAAGGTACTGGTTTAGAGTGCGCCATCAAGTACCCCGAAATGGTCATTAGTAACGCAATCCTAAACTTGGTTAGTGAATGAGATAAAAGCAATTCAATAAAATTACCCATTGTAAACTGCGCATATATTACTGTTCCTGGCGTAATGGTTTCGCTCGAGTAATTGTAGTTGTGTATAAACAATATACCAATCATACAAAAAATTTGGTAAAACTTAATCTTAGCAGTTAAAAAAGAGTTCATAATCTATTGTTTTTCTTTGAATTAATACATCAAAGATGCATATTTAAGGTTAAATAATTTATACCTCAAATTAATGGTAGTAGGTTTTAAAAAGATTTCTTTTGAAAGGTGCAGTACTTTTTGCTACATAGTTATCCTTGATTGAATTTTATCATCATATTAGTTGTATAAAAGCCTATATATTTTACATGTAACTGTACAATAATAAGGGTTATCATCAAAGGATAATAGCTTTATTGTAGACAAATATATTTTATGTAGGAAGCCTACTTACATACCTGCAGGGGCACATGTTTTATGTAGGAAGCCCTCCTGCATACCTGCAGGGGCATTTAGTTTATGTAGGAAGCTCTCCTGCATACCTGCAGGGGCATTTAGTTTATGTAGGAAGC
>Ga0007836_1000159_pt1 | contig 16716 bp, 14 predicted proteins | sample CryBogCBE23Oct07_FD_71205 | JGI IMG/M metagenome (GOLD analysis project Ga0007836, IMG submission 71205) | Freshwater microbial communities from Crystal Bog, Wisconsin, USA - CBE23Oct07 | ecosystem: Environmental > Aquatic > Freshwater > Lake | place: Crystal Bog, Wisconsin, USA | collected...
GCAGCAACAGTAAACAGGTATATTGATAAGTACCACCCAAAAGCAGATGGAAAATGTACAGTTTCAATAGTAGTAACATTTGAACGTAAAAAGCGATATTACAAAACTGATTTTAGTCTTACTGAAGATGAATATAATACAGCCTTTGAAGCAAAGCGCTTTACTAAAAAAACAGAATATTTAGAACCTATCAAAGACAGTATTGAAGATGCAAGAAAAAAAGCAGTCAAAATAATTGAAACCCTACCCTTTTTTACATGGCAAATCTTTGAAAAGAAATATTTTGATAACAGGGCTGCAAAAGATACCATTGAAGGGGCTTTTACTGAATATGCAACAGAATTAAGGGAAACAGGCAGAATAGGTACAGCCGTTTCTTATGAATGTGCAAGGGAAAGTTTAAAGAAGTTTGCCCAACAAAAGAAAATTAGCAATTTGAGGTTTGCTGACGTTACCCCTATAATGTTAAAAGAGTACGAAACATGGATGTTAGAACAAGGGCGAAGCAAAGCAACGATAGGAATATATTTAAGACCTATGAGGGCTTTGTTTAATACTGAAATTGCAAACGGCGACCTAACTAAAGACTTTTACCCTTTTGGACTTGAAAAAAACAAACGCTATGAGATACCAACAGGAAAGAATATAAAAAAAGCTTTGCAACTAAGTGATATTAAACTGATATACAACTACAAGCCCGAAACAGAACCAGCACAAAAGGCAAAAGATTTTTGGGTATTTATGTACCTATGCAACGGGATTAATGTAAAAGATATGTGTTTGCTTACTTATGCAAATATTGAAGGGGATGTTATTAAGTTTGTAAGGGCTAAAACCAAAAGGACAAAAAAGAATGCAAACGAAATAAGGGTAGCACTAACAGGCAAAGCAAAAGAAATTATTAAGAAGTGGGGCAACACAAAAAAAGATGCTGAAAGCTTTGTGTTTCCGATACTAGAAAAGGGATTAACCCCAACAAGGGAAAGGCAACTAATACAGCAACTTACACAGGTTATTAATTGCCACATGAAAGGCATTGCAGAAACGTTGGGGATTGATAGCAGTCTAACTACTTACGTTGCCCGTCACAGCTTTGCCACAGTGTTGCTCCGCCACACAAAAAACCCTTTGTTAGTTGGTAATGCTTTAGGACATAGCGACATAAAAACAACCCAAAGTTATTTTGCAGGGTTTGAAGATGAAACCCTAAAGGATGCAATGGCAGCACTTACAGCATTTTAATCAATTGATAAAACAGACAAATGGAAACTAATAAACTTTTTGAATTATACAACGAAATTGATATAAACGAACCGACCGAAATAAAGCCACCAATAAAAGGGGATATAAAAGCAAGTGATGTAGAAAGCCCCCACTATTGGACTTTAGAACAATTGCGAAGACTGAAAAGCAAAACAAGGTTAATGAATGATAAAGAAAAGTTGCTTTACATAGAAGCCGAATTGCAAAAGCTTAAAAACCTCCCTCGTGTTGATTTTAATGTTAATGAAAACAGGGTACACGACTTTGAGCAACTTTTTAACAGGGCTTTTACTGATTACAAAGACTTTTTGAATTATTACAAAGAGCAAATAAATATTCAAAGCAATTATATTTTCTTTCCTAAAGACATTGATTTACTACCTGAATACTACAAAAACAGAGAAGCTTTATTTGTTACCAAAGAAAGGGAACGCAAAAAAAGCTTATTTAATGAAACAGAATGTAAAGAAGTTTTTAAACTGAAAGAAATTGAGTTTGTAGAAAGTGAAATAAATAATCACAAAGGGTTTACAATAGGGGCTGAATTGCAAAATAAAGTAAAGCTATTACACGACTACATAAGCTGGATTAATAAGCAACAAACAGAAACACCCGACCAGCCAAAGACTAAAGCAAAGACAGACACTAAAGACGAACCCGAAACACGAACTTTAATAGATGTGTTTAGAAATAAAGACATTTATGAAAACTGTTTGCAGTTATTAAGTGACAAAAGTGTAAAAGCAATTAGTGATGAAAATATTTTTATAGGCAATAATAAAGGGGTTTTAATTGTTTGGTATCTTGCTTTAGAAGCAAAAGGGATTATTCCAAAACTTCCAAACAGAAAAGTAAAGGCAACTATTTTGAATAATACTTTTCGTGAGTATAATGTTAGTGACGCGCTTTTTAGTGCTAAAAATAGCGATGCTATTATGGATTATGAAAGTGGGTTTTTAACTGATATTGCAGCAATTAAGAACCAAAAACGCTAACAGGATTAACAGGATTAACGCAATGTAGCCCCGTTAATCCTTTCAATTTTTATGTTTCTTCTTTTGTGTCATCGAATTAAACAAGTCGATATACAACAGATGGAAACAGTATTTTTATCATTATCTAAAAACGATTTTCAGGACTTATTAGCCGAAACCGTTAATGCTTGTTTGAAGTATAACAACAAGCCAAACACCCCAACAGAACCAACAGACCGTTGGTTTAATGTAAATGAGTTGTGTAATTATTTGCCCGACAGACCAGCAAGGCAGACCATTTACGGAAAAGTATCAAACAATGAAATCCCACATTACAAGGATGCAAAAAAATTGCGTTTCCTAAAGTCTGAAATAGACCAATGGTTAAAGCAAGGGCGAAAGAAAACCAGCATCGAAGTACAAGCAGAAACAGAAAGGGCAACAGATGCTTTTTTGAGTAAGCGCAAACAATCTATTAAAAACTAAAATCCCCTACACTATGCAGCAACATAATACAGGGGATAACAATAACAACAGCCCCAAAGGTAACACACGTTACAACCAACTACAAACCATATTCGAGTATTTACAAAAGAACGTTGCAACAGCTTCAATGATAGCAGATGTAACAGGTATCTATCAAAAGAATATTTGCCGTTATAAAAGGGATTTAGAAAAGGCAGGGCGACTATGGGAAACCACAAAGACTATTTGTAAGAAAACAGGCTTTAAAGCGTGGTATCTAACAACCGACCCCAACAAAAACCCCAATTGTTCACCCCAACAACTAAACCTTTTTTAAGATGAAAATATTATTTGATGACACCATATTTACGCCTACTGAAATAAAGCAGGAAGCCGACCAGCTAATAAAGAAAGGGTTTGAAAGTAATGTTTCGGCGAACCTTACAACTATCCTAAAAACAAGGGATAAGCTAAAGGCAGCAAAAGCAACTGAAATAAAGTTTTCAGAGCCTATAATGAAACAGGGCGAAAACGCTGTAATCTTTCCACATACTATAAATGTAATACAAGGACAAGCAGGGGTACATAAAAGCAGACTTGCTGAAAACATTTGTGCAGCCTTTCTAAAAAGTCAAAGTTGCAATAATGAGTTATTGGGATTTAAACGGCAAAACTACAAAGCAACACATACCGTCCTTTATGTAGATACTGAAAGAAATCTTACAGAGCAATTGCCTTATGCTTTACAATCTATTCAAATTAAGGCAGGGTTTAGCATTACAGAACACCCCGAAAACTTCGATTACTTTAGTTTGCTTCAAATAGACAGGAAAGAAAGGTTTACAACCCTGAAAGAATATTTAAACCACATAAAGCAAAGCACAAACAACCCATTGTTTATTGTGCTGGATGTTTCGACCGACTGTATAGAAGATTTTAATAAGACCGATAAGAGTATGGAACTTATAGACCTTATGAATATTGCAGTAAATGAACACGATGTAACGTTTTTATGCTTAATACACGAAAATCCTAAGAGCGACAAAGCAAGGGGGCATTTTGGTACTGAATTAATGAACAAAGCTAGTACAGTTATGCAAGTGGGGTTTGAGAAAGATGCAAACCAAAACGACACCGATATTATAAGAGTTAAGTATTTAAAGTGTAGAAGTACTGCAAGGCATACACCCTTTTATATTAAATTTTCTAAAGAAGCAAAGGGGCTGATTTTAGCAGATGCAAGCGAAGTTTCAGGGGTAATAAACAACAGGAAACACAAAGCCAGCAATGATGACATTAAGGAATTTATAGAGATGTATTTGAATGATGGAACGGAACTAACAAGGACTGATTTATTAGACAAATTGTGTAAAGACTTTAAAGCTAGCATTAGAACAATTGAAACCCGTATTACTGAAATACTAAAGAACGATGAACAATTTTACAACAAAGACTGCGAACCGTGTAGGCTATCAAAGGAAACAAGGGATAAAACAGTTTTTTACAAGTTTGTTTCTACTGAAATCTTTTAATAACAAGTGTTTGCAAGTTTGCAAAACACGTTTGCAAAAGTTGTTTACAAGCATCTTTTCACGTTTGCAAGTTTGCAAACCCCTATACAAGCCTTTGCAATTTGCAAACATCATTTACAATGGATAACAGCACAGATAATTTAGACAAATTAAAATTAGATACCAACAGGAAACGGGTAAAAGTTTGCCCGTGTGGCGAAGCTAACAGAACCCACTTTGTACCTTATGTGGGCTTTGATGACAAAGGATATTGCCACAAATGCGAAAAGACTTTTTTACCTGAATTGCAACCAATTGAAAACATTTATTACTATGTATCATTTAAAAAGATTAAAGAGTATAACGAAAAGTCTTTTAGAGTTGAACTTGAAAACAGAGTTTGTTATTTGCCTAAAAGCCAATGTTTGGGAGTTACTGAAAACGGTTGCTATGTTAGTGAGTATATTTTGAAGCAGTATAAACCCCCGTTGCCCTACGATATAGGCGACTTTAAAACCCATACTGAAGATATTACCCCGAAACCATTGCAACGGCGTGAAATAGCCCCGAAAATCATTGAAAAGCCTATTTCATTAATGGATAGTGAAATACTTAAAAAAAGCCTGAAAGGATATGAAGCAAACCACTTTGTAAGTTATCTTATTAGCTTGTTTGGCGAAGTAATTACAGGCGAATTGATAAGCAAGTTTTATATTGGAACTTCAAACCATTGGCAGGGGGCAACAGTCTTTTGGCAGATTGATTTAAAGGGCAAAGTAAGAACGGGTAAAATAATGTTATACGACCCCAAAACAGGCAAAAGAGTAAGAGAACCCCACAAATGTATAACGTGGGTACATACAGCCCTAAAACTTAATGACTACAACCTGAAGCAATCTTTATTTGGGGAACATCTTTTGAAGGATAAAAACAAACCCATTGCAATAGTAGAAAGCGAAAAGACTGCTATAATAGCAAGTGTTTATTTGCCGCAATTTATTTGGGTAGCCGTTGGCAGCATTTCTAATTTGAAGCCTGAAAGATGCAATGTATTGAAAGGGCGAAACGTTGTTTTGTTTCCCGACCGACCAAAAGAAGGGGATAAAAAAATACCTTTTGAAATTTGGCAAGAAAAGGCAAAAGAATTTTCACACATTACCATCTTTATAGTTTCCGACTTCTTAGAACGCAAAGCAAAAGAAACTAAAAATAAAATGTATGGTTACGATTTAGCGGACTACCTTATAAAGTTTGATTACAGGCAGTTTACAGGCATAGAACAAAAACCCGAAATAATTACAGGGCAACAGGATAAGACAGAACCACAAATAAACCTTTTAGAACATTACCAGCGAATGGCAAAGGATGCTTTTAAAAAGTCTTATTACTCTATTCAAAAAGATGCAACCTTTCACAATTACCTATTGTGTTGGTTTAACGATATGAGAGTGCTACTACACGAACACGGGATAACAGAACAAATATTTTTTAATCAAATCATTGCAAACAACAATTAAAAACAATCTTATGGCATTTAAACAAGGCGAAAGCGGCAACAAGACAGGGCGACCAAAAGGAAAGCCCAACAAGGTAACAGGTAATTTAAGGGAATGGATTAATGACTTTATTAATGGCAACAAGGAACAAGTAGAAGCAGACTTTAAAGCCTTAGAGCCAAAAGACAGGATAGTGATGTTTGAAAAGTTACTTAAATACACTTTGCCGACTTTACAGGCAACCAGCCTAACAGCCGACTTTGAAAAGATGACAGACGAACAATTGGACGAAATTATTAATCGATTAAAAAATAGTAGTAATGATTAACAGAAAACAAAAGATTGATTTATTAAAAGGCATTGCAAAGGGTAGCCGTTCTATTAGTGAAATTGAACCACTAACTTTTGAAGTTTGGTTTGTGGATGAAAATAGTTGCACCAATGCAAAGACAGGCGAAATATTTACACGGGCTGAATATGACAGATTACACGGTAAAGAGAAAGCAATTAATGTAACGCTAAATATTGAATGATGGAACGTAAAGAAAAGATTGAACTACTTAAAAAAGTTGCAAACGGTACACCACTTAAAGAGGCATTGCCCCTACAAGATTGGACGTGTTACCCATATCCACACGAAGCCCCTGAAAGCCCGACCCACATGTGGAATAGGTTAAAAGTGCCTTTCGGGATGTGTGTAGATAGTACAACAGGCGAAACTATTACAAGTGCAGAATATGACAGACGAGCAAAGGCAGGGTTATTAAAGGGCTACTTTTGGGATTTTAGAAATGGTACTTGTTTTGGAAAGTTTGAATAAATACAAACTTTTTTATCTAAGGGCAAAGCAATATTTAAACTATTGTTTTTGTCCTTTTTTGTTGCTAAGAAATGCAAAGTGTCGGAATTGTGTCGGAATGGCTAAAAACAAACAACGGTTTCAATCTCTTGAAACCGTTGCTAGTATTATGCTCCCGAAACTGGACTTGAACCAGTGACCCTCTGATTAACAGTCAGATGCTCTAACCAACTGAGCTATTCGGGAATCCCTTTACCTTTTGGGGTTGCAAAAATAGGGGTTCATTTTAATTGACAAAAAATATTTTTTTAATTATCCAAAAATTCCAGCTTTCTCAATACCCAAATAAATACCCTCTTCCCTTTGCTCAATCTTATACATCTTTAAGTAATACCCTTCTCCAGTAACATTTCTCCCATTATCTAAACTAAATGCATACCTGTGTAATGGACATACAATATTGCCCAACGTATTTATATAACCCTCTGCCATTATACCACTTGCATGAGGACATTTATATGCAAAAGCATACAACATCTGCTTGAAATTTGCAATTGTAATCTTTTCACCCTCCACCTCTACAATTGTCATATTATTAGCTTTAAAAGCAAACTCATCTACATGATGGGCAATTTTATGCCATTTTACTTCTCTTAACATAGATTGGAATTTATTCTAAAAGATGCATTATTTGATAATGTCTAAAAATAAATTTGCTTATATGGGTATCTTATGCCATAAATTTCTCGAACTTTATTAATAATCGTATCCCTTAATAAATCGATATTATTTTTTTCAACAGCCGAAATAAACACACAATTATTATGTGTTTCACGTTCCCAACGTTGTCTCAACTCTAATAAAATATCCTGTTTAACATTTGAGCTTAGCCATTCGTCAAAATATTTATTTTCGTATAAATCCATTTTGTTAAATATGGTAATGATGGGTTTATCAAATGCCTTTAACTCTTGTAAAGTCTTATTTACCACACCTATTTGCTCCTCATATTGTATATGCGAGGTATCAACCACATGCAATAATATATCAGCTTCTCTTACCTCATCTAAAGTGCTTTTAAAGCTTTCTACTAAATGATGGGGTAACTTGCGAATAAAACCTACCGTATCGCTTAATAAAAAAGGGGTGTTTTCAAAAACAACTTTTCGGGTGGTAGTATCTAACGTTGCAAATAGCTTATTTTCTGCAAAAACATCGCTTTTACTTAATAAAGTCATTAGCGTACTTTTACCTACGTTGGTGTAGCCTACTAAAGCTACTCTAATAAATTCACCCCTTTCTTTACGTTGCGTAAAAGCTTGTTTATCTATTTCTTGTAATCTCTTTCTTAAAAGCGAAATCTTGTCTTTAACAATACGCCTATCGGTTTCTATTTCAGTTTCACCCGGCCCTCTAGATCCAATACCGCCACCCTGTCTTTCCAAGTGTTTCCACATACCCTTTAATCTTGGAAGAATATATTGGTATTGGGCAAGTTCTACCTGCACTTTTGCTTGTGCAGTTCTTGCCCTGCTAGCAAATATGTCTAATATTAAATCGCTTCTATCAACGGTTCTTGTTTTAAGTTCGGTTTCTATATTTATGATTTGTGAACCAGTTAATTCGTCATCAAAAATTACAATCCCAATATTTTTCCCTTGTATATATTTTTTAATCTCTTCCAGCTTTCCTTTACCAACAAAAGTTTTACTATCTGGTCTTTCCAACTTTTGGGTAAACCTTTTTACGGTAATAGCTCCTGCGGTCTCAGCTAAAAATGATAATTCATCTAGGTACTCATCCACCTGCTCTAGTGTTTGGTCTTTTTGAATTAAACCCACCAAAAGAGCCCTTTCTTCTTCCTTTATTTTTTGTTTATCTATCAAAATGCTTATTTATTTATCTAAAGTACAAGATTAACATTAATAAACTAAAAAACCCTGAAAGCTTCTGCAATCAGGGTTTAAGGTGTATATTATTTAATACTATAATCCTCCAATAGAAATACCAATTGAGTAGGCGTTAACTACTGGACCAAATCCGTCTTTAATAACTCCAAGAACATTAAAATCGCCGTGTAAAGAAAAGTTGCCATAACCAATTCTACCTGTTAATGCAACCTTACTACCATTAATAAAACGTTTGTTGGTGTCTTTTCTTATAAAGGTAGACCCGTAATAAGTTCCTCCTGCGGCACTTTCGTAGTTTTTACCTTTTGTATATGCCTTGAATAAAGTACCCAATTTAACACCTAGTGCAGCTTTCCAACCTGTGTTTTTGTTTTCGGGGTTTTCGTAGTAACGTAGCTCCACCGGCAATTCTAAGTAAATGGTTGTTAATTTCATTTTATTAAAATGGTCGCTATTGCTAACATCTGTAAAAGGAAGGGTAGATCCTGTACCAGCAAGGTTTACATTCACTCTATCAAAAAAAATATTACTAGTGCCAAAGCCAAGACCATAGGCAAGACTGTAATGAGGATTTTTTTTAATTGGCTTATCTAGCATTGCATAAAAATTAAAATGTCGGCTAAAGCCTTTGGTTCTAATACTATCTGGTTTACCTGCCCAACCATCAAAGCCATATTGAAAAACAAAGTGGTCTGCAGGTCTTTTAGTTAAGTCTACTTTACTCCAATCTTTTTTTGGAAGATAATGTTTAACAATCGGCGATTTAACTTTTTCCTGTTTGGTAGAATCTTTTGAAGCTGAAGTTTTTTGCTGGGCATTAATATTAAATACAAAACCTAAAGCAATAACTAAAAGGAACAATAATTTTTTCATGCTATGTATATTACGTGCAACTTGTTTTTTAACAAGTGGGGCAAAAATAAAAGAATTGGATTCACAAAAGGGTTAAAATTGCTACAAACAGTAAGTGAGAGTTTTTTTAGTACCAAAAAAACTAAACTTTCAACTAGTTTAAGCTAAAATGGAGTAAAATATAATTCATTTCATTAAACCCACACTAATCAATATACTTGTTACTATACTATTAACTGCCATTAAGACAATGGTTTTCGCCATTTTTATTAAATAGTACTTGTAGCGCTATTTAAAGCTAGAAAGATGATTCGAGGAGCGAGACAAAAGTTGTATATAGTTATTGCTAAGATTCAAGTGATTAGCGATCAGGTGTTTTTATTTAAAGCCCTTTTTGGTAAATAAGCACAAACAACTTAAATAATATTCTTGCCAACACACCTATCTAAAGAGAATTCAAGTAGGTTTAATACCAATCATTTATTCATTTGAAGGATAAGCATCAATTAATAATCCTAAACGGATAAATAATTGGCATGGTTATAAAGAAAGTTAGTTGACTACTTATGTATGTTAAAATGGATTGTTATAATTATTTCTTACTATAATTAATACAAAGCAAATACTAAAAATGAAAGCATTGGATTGAAAATTATTTGAAGCTTTTGTGCTTTTTGTTGAAACCTTTCAACTCCATGCTGACCTTTATAAGATTAAAGGACTAGTAAAAGATTATTAATCTGCCAACAACTGTTATCCAACCATCTTTGGTAGAGTCTTACTGATTAATCTAATTTAAATTGCTAAAGTTTATTGTTTTTAATAAATATTCTGCCAATTAACTATAATTAGTTTCATAGTCTCCTCTACATTCCTTTACATTTGTAAATTGCTTTTTTCGCAACTGCAAAAAGTGTTTATGCTTTTTTGATAATCAAGTTTCTATTATAATGGCTTTACCTTATCTCGTTAAACATATATATAATAATGGTTCCGAGGAAGTAATTCGCCGAGGAAAAAAAATACATTCTTCTGGTCAAGTTGATTTAATGGAGTATGATGAATTAATTTCGTCTGTAAACTTTAGAGTAAAGGATGATAATTACCCCATTTATTATAAAGTTTATATTACACAGTTTAAAGACCCTGCAACATTAAAGCTTCGCTGTACTTGCCCTTACAATCTTAGTGAAATTTGTCGCCATAAAGCTGGAGCATTATTTACTCTTCAAGATATGCTTGATAGAAATATGCTTGGTAAAAGGGAGTTAGTTTACGATCAAAAGCATACTATAGTTAAAATGAAGCAATTGGATATGAAAATTATCCGAATGCTTTCTTCTCCCGAAACACTTATTATGGCAGAGGCTTTTTTAACTGCCGGCAATAAAGCAAAAATAATAAGTGCCAAAGAAGAGCGAGTTGTTGCAGAAGTTGATTACGAAGGAACACTATACAAATTATTAATCCAAAAAAACGAAGAAAGAAATTTTGATACTAGTTGCACTTGTAGTAGCGATACCAAGCATCCACTATGTGTACACAAGGCAATTGTTTTTTTGCAATTACTTAAATCTAAAGGTCCCAATTATTTTGATAGTATTAGAAATTGGGATGCCGTAAAAAACAAACTATTAAGTTTATATGGCTATTCGTTAGCTGATGACCTAAAAGGCAAGTTTGAGTTTACTTATCTAGAAGGGAAGCCATTTTTACGTGTATTAGATACTTCAATAAAAAAAGTAGCTTCTCCTGTTGGATATAACGATATTAAGCCAAAGCCTGTTGTAGATGCAGAAATTGTTAAACCCATTGCAAATGCAACAGAAAGCGAGGTTATTACAATGGTGGAAAACACCATGCACAAGGCAGCTTTTAAATTAGGTTTGGTTGTTAGCTTTAATGAATTACAATATCCTTATGTTGTTATAGAAGCTATACAGGGTGAAACGGATGAAGATTTCTCTAAGTATACCAGTAAAATTGAAAAGTTAGATTTAAATAAATATATAAACACGGATGTATTTAATGAAGATGATAAAATAATGGTTCAACAGTTACGTAAACTGATGAATACCGAGGTTAATAAATATCTCAACCGCAATTCTCCTTTTAGTGGCATTTGGGAAAACATTATTCAACAAAAATTTTTTGATGGAGAGGCAGACGAGCTTCCAGAGGAAACTGTTAAAATAATTAACGAGTACTTGCATCCTAAATATAAAAAGTTAATGGAAGAGCAGGCGGGGAGTAACTTTCTATTTTATCTTCCCCAGAAGAAAAACTTTGCCAATATCAATTTAGAAATGGCAGAATTTAGCTCTGATTTGCTTAGCCCCAATTTTGTAATTCATTATGAAGATAAAACCTACACTGTAGAGTGTATGGTTAAATTGCCTTTGGTTGAACTGAATGTTAGTGAAAATGAATGCATTAGTCCTATTCTTTTTCAATACCATAATCAATTTTTTTCTTGGGAAAATAGTGAAGATATTGCAACAGTAATGAGCTTTTTACCTACCGGTAAAATGGTTATTAAAGAAACATCTTGGGCCGATAAGATGCTTAATTTTATACTACCACTTAGCAAACAATACGATGTAAATTTTGGGAATTTAGAAAAAGAAGACATCAGAGATGTATTACCAGATTGCAAAGTATTATTAAAAGAGATAGGCGATTATTTAATTCTTGATCCAATATTTAGTTATAAAGGTCATGAGATAAAAAATTCGGATAAAGAGAAAATTATTCTACCAGTAGCTGAAAAACTCTTAGTTATTCAGCGAAATATGGAAGCTGAAAAGGCTTTTATGAGGAAGATAGAAAATCTACATTCCAACTTTATTAAAACTCCCGATTCTAGTTCACTTGCATTAAAAGGTGCGGATGTTTTAAAAAACAACTGGTTTTTTCTATTTATTGATGCCGTAAAAGACATGAATGTTACCATTTATGGTTTTGATGCATTAAAGCACTTTCGATTTAATACTGCCAAGCCTTCTACAAAAATATTTATTAGCAGTAATACAGATTGGTTTGATGCAAAGGTTGAAATAAGTTTTGGCAATCAAAAAGTAACGGTAGATGATATTAAACTAGCCTTAAGTACCAAGCAACAGTTTGTACAGTTACCAGATGGTTCTTTAGGTATTCTTCCAGAGGAATGGCTAAAGAAATATTCTTTGTTATTTAGGGTTGGTGAGGGTAAAAATTCTAATATTAAGCTTAGCAAATACCACTTTAGTGTTATTGAAGAATTGTACAATGAACGTAATGACGAAGAGCTTTTCTTTCAGTTAGAAGAAAAATATGAAAAACTAAAGGAAAACTATGCAATAAAAGATATTGATGCCCCTACTCACTTAAATGCAGTTTTACGCCCTTACCAAGTTAGTGGGTTTAGATGGCTAAATTATTTACGTGAAGTACAGTGGGGTGGTATTTTGGCAGACGATATGGGTCTTGGTAAAACTATTCAAGCTTTAAGTTATCTTTTATATTTAAAAACGGAGCTTGGGTCTTTAAATGCTTTGGTTGTTTGCCCTACTACACTGATGTATAACTGGCAAAATGAAATTACTAAGTTTACTCCCGCCATTACATTCTACATACACCATGGAGGGGGAAGATTAAGAGAAGATCTAAAGCAAGATAACATTGATGTAATCATTACAACTTATGGAACATTAAGAAGTGATATTAAGCAGTTTGTGGATCTTAATCTTGATTATGTTATATTGGATGAGAGCCAGGCTATAAAGAATCCGAGTAGTAAAGTTGCCAAAGCTGCTTGTTTACTACGTTCCAAAAACAGGCTATGCCTTAGTGGTACTCCTTTGCAAAACAATACTTTCGACATATTTGCCCAGATGAATTTTTTAAATCCAGGCATGTTGGGCAGTGTAGAATTTTTTAAACAAGAGTTTGCAGTGCCTATTGATAAATTTGGAGAGAAGGAACAAAAAGAACATTTACGTAGGTTATTGTATCCTTTTATTCTTAGAAGAACCAAAGAGCAGGTAGCAAAAGATTTACCTGAGAAACAAGAGATGGTTCTATTTTGCGAAATGGGTACAGAACAACGCAAAATATATGAAGCGTTTAGAAATGAATTTAGGGATAAAATTTTAGGTGTGGTAGATGCCCAAGGTGTGGGCAAATCTCAATTAACCATTTTACAAGGGCTTATGAAGCTTCGCCAAATTTGTGACAGCCCCTACATCATGAACGAACCGGAGCGTTATCCCAATGAATCTGTAAAACTAGAGGAACTAGGCAGAGAGATTACAGAAAATATTAGTAACCACAAGGCATTAGTTTTCTCTCAATTTTTAGGCATGTTGGCATTGATAAAAGCTAAATTAAGAGACTTAGGTGTAAACTTTGAATATTTTGATGGTAGTACTACTGCTTTGGATAGAGAAAAAGCTATACAGAATTTTCAAAATAATGATGAATGTAGGGTTTTCCTAATTTCCCTGAAAGCGGGTGGTGTAGGTTTAAATTTAACTGCTGCTGATTATGTTTATATTGTAGATCCATGGTGGAATCCAGCTGTTGAGCAACAAGCAATTGATAGAACCCACCGTATTGGCCAAACTAAGAATGTTTTTGCTTACAGAATGATTTGCACGGATACGGTAGAAGATAAAATTCTTAAACTACAAGAGAAGAAAAAAGCCTTAGCCCGTGATTTAATTACAGATGACGAAGGTTTTGTTAAGAGCCTAAATAGAGAAGATGTAGAATACTTATTTTCATAAATAAGTCAACTTGCTTCTGTCTTTTCTCTCATATTTATAGCAGAGATGTTGAAATATTTTTCTTATTGAGTTTTGTTTAGTATTTTTTTGTTTATTTGGCTTATTAAAACAATTATTTGCACCAAATAAACCATTAATGTCAGTTAAAATCAAGGTACTTTACAATCCGTTCACAAAAATGACGATTACAATGTCAAAAGAAAAGTATAAACACAAATCTGTAAAGCAAAGTTTCAGTTACAAATTATTTTCTTCAATCTATTTGTTACTCCTATGTTTTAACCTTGGGATAGCTCAAACCCAAAACTTAACACCCGTAAAAAACTCTTCGGCTGTTAATTCGCCTTTAGAAGTAATTAAATTAATAGGGGATAAACTAGTTAAAGAAACTCCTTTTAAGTATCAACTTGCTCTCTCTACTCCCAATAAAACATTAAATGGTATACAGGTAGTTGATTTTGGTAGAACTTTTGGTCTTGGCAAACCCGCAGTTGCCTATGCTACAACGCTATTAACTGCTACAGATAACTTGGATTTAAACATACAAGTTGAACACAACGACGGTTGTAAAATTTGGTTGAATAACAAACTTGTTTACCAAAAAAGTGGTGATAGAAAGATTAATCTCGTTTACGAAGAAAGAAGCGTTAGGATGAGTAACGAATGTAAACTATCGCTTAAAAAAGGAAAGAATACACTGTTAATCAAGTCTGAAACGAAAGGTGAGGAGTGGAAAGTTTATATACAACCGCCTTCTACCAATGGCGCTATTAGTAGTAAAGGAGTAATATATCCATCAATTGGTTTATCAAGTATGAAATATGTTGATCGTTCTATTTCAAATATTAGTAATTGGTTGGTGGTTGGTCCTTTTGATAATACAAATAGGCAAGGTCTTGAAATACCTTACGAGCCCGAATCTCAAGTTGCTTTTGGGTATATGTACGAAGGTAGGGATGAGCCTATCACTTGGACAATTCCCAAAGTTGAGGTATTAGGGGGTATGATAAACCCAAAACGTTGGGGTACAAGCTATAACTGGAATTATCATAATGGCGGAACAGCTTGGGCTATGGAAAAGCTTTCTCAATTAACTGGCGAAGCTAAATATGGGGTTTATGCAACTAACTTCTGTAACTTCCATTTAGATGGTATCCCTTTTGTAAAGTATCAGGTAAAAGAATTAAATGCAGACAGTTCTGCCAATAAGGAAATATTAGGTGTACCCTTATTAGATTTTACACTTGCGCCTTCTTTACCGTTAGTATATAGACTACAAAGTGCTGATACTTTTCCTAAAAGAGCTGTTTACAAAGCTTTTGTTGATAGAATGATAAAGTATGCTACCGATGGACAGTTGCGTATGCCGGGTAGTAACATTTATACAAGATTATCTCCCGAAAAATATACAACGTGGGTGGATGATATGTTTATGGGGATTCCTTTTTTAGTACAAGCATCTGTTTATACCGATGATGTTAAGTTAAAAAAGAAATTATTAGATGATGCAGCAACTCAGGTTATTAATTTTAATAAAGAAGTTTGGGATAGTTCGGCACATTTGTATTGCCATGCAAAATATTCTAGTAAAGATGCAAAGTTGCCTCATTGGTCAAGGGCAAATGGATGGGGTATTTGGGCTACTTCAGAGGTTTTACTTAATTTACCTAAGAACCATCCTAAATATAAAGCGGTATTGCAGCATTATAGAGAACATGTGGAAGCTATTGCCAAATTACAGAACGAACATGGTTTTTGGTATAATGTTATAGATAGAACAGACTCTAAAGAAGAGGTTTCTGGTACTGCTATTTTTACAATGGCTATTGCTAGAGGAATTAATAATGGATGGTTAGATGCAAATTTATATAAGCCAATTGTACTAAAAGCTTGGGATGCTATTAAAACTAGAATTGATATGGATGGTACGGTTCATGATATTTGTATGGGTACCATGTGTTCGGAAGATGTAAACTATTACATAAATCGTCCTTATTTTGATAATGATACACACGGTTTATTTGCTGTATTATTTGCTGGTATTGAGATGAATAATTTGGTTAATGGCAAAATTGATGACTCTAAAGCATTATCTAAATAAAAGATAAAGAACACCATTCTTTTAGGAGAGTTTAAATGAAAATTTGATTTATTAACTATGCATACTCTCTTTGAATTAAGCATACCAGTCTCATTTTTAAAGATGGCAATGAGTGTATTATTAACTTAATAATTTTATTCTATAGGGATGTCAAGCCCTTTTATTAAGGTATTATTTCCCAATATTTCATGACTAATACATTTATCCATTCTAATTTCAACCTTTAATTAGGTTCATCAACTTTCATTCATTACTCACCATTCTTTATTCATCACTCATGTCACTTATTTTTCAAAATATCATCTAACTATTCACCAACACCAACTCAACTATCTCTGTACTACCCAATATTGCTAGAGATTAGGGTTCTGTTAATAGTAGTCACATAGAAAATGTTGAAGTAATAGATAATATAGTTGGGTTGGTAAAAGGGGTATGATTGATCAAACTTTTTTATAGTAGACCTCTTCGGAAATTGAATTTGCCACCCGATAACGTCATTTCGAGGCACGAGAAATCTCATTGTGAATAAAAGAAAGGCATTTTCAAATTTGTTTACTGCCTCTGGTTAGATTTCTC
>Ga0007836_1000164_pt1 | contig 16095 bp, 24 predicted proteins | sample CryBogCBE23Oct07_FD_71205 | JGI IMG/M metagenome (GOLD analysis project Ga0007836, IMG submission 71205) | Freshwater microbial communities from Crystal Bog, Wisconsin, USA - CBE23Oct07 | ecosystem: Environmental > Aquatic > Freshwater > Lake | place: Crystal Bog, Wisconsin, USA | collected...
TTATTATCTATCTATTAAAATAAATAATAAATTAATCAATTTTTAAATTATTAAATTTTTTAAAATATAAAATTGAATTAATAATTATATAAAAATAAATTACATTTTTATTATAATAATGAATAGTAATATCAAAAATAAAAATCTAGATGATATTGATAATATTCAAACTGCTTTAGAAAATATAAAATTAGATGATAAAAGTAATATTCTAACATCTTTAGAAAATATAAAAATAACAAATACTATAAATTTAGAATATATCAATAGTCGAATTAGTAAAGAAATTTGTCATGATACTATACATAAATTAACCGATAAATACTTAATAAATGAATATAAAGAATGTATTTCTGTTAAAAAAGAAATAAAAAAATTAGAAATAATATTAGAAAAACATAATATTGAAATTAATAAAAAAAAATTAATTATTGATGATTATATTTTAGACTTAATTCCAGCAGGTACAAAAGGAGTAATAAGAGGTAATAAGTTTAATGGTATTATTAAAAATACAATTAATAATTTAAATTTAAATAATGAAAAATTTGAAATTTGTTTTGAAAAAAAATGTAAAATTTATATTACATCTGAAATACCTGATTGGTATATTCTTGAAAAATTAACTAATAAAGTAATTATTGGAATGAATCAATTAGATTTATGGGGTGGAGGACAACAATTAAATAGAGGTTTTAAATATTTAAATAATAAAAATAATACAGATAAAAGTAAATTATTATGTGTTGTATGTAATGATATTAAAATTAATAGTAATAAAAATAAAATATATAAATTGTTCGAAATAGGATATTTAAATGATACATTATGTCATATTAAAAATTTAAAATTAATAATATATAATTTTTTTAATTTAAATTAATAATTTATTAAATTCATCTATCAATTCCGATTTTGATATGGATTTCGGTCCAACTGTATTATTAAAATTAAATTTTATTGGTTTTATTTTTTCAATATTTTCATCAACTGTATTATTATTTATAAATTTAATAAAATAGTGTGATTGAAAACTTTTATCTTTTATTTGTTTTGTTATTGTTCCTGCATTAACACCAACTCTTCGAAATGAAATATCTGGATTTTCATCCTTTTTAACAAATTTAAAATTTAATGGTTTTTTCTTATCTATTTCATTTCTTATTTCTTCTTTACATTGCCATATTTGAAAAATACAAGGAACATCACATTCTATACCATTAACTAAAAATGAATTTTCTGGTAAATCTATTTCATATATTAAATGATAATGTATTTCGAAAAATTTTTTCATGCTATCTTTTTTAAAACTTTTAGGAAGGATAAAAGATATGCTATTTGAAAATAAACAACATTTTTTTATAAATTTTATTGCCAATGATGCTTGACGACCAAATGGTGGATTACCTATGATATGAATATTCGTATATTTTTCTTTTAGTTCTTTATAATCAAAAATTAAAAAATCTTGTTTTAATACTTCATTATGTTCTGGTTCTAAATCATAAAATTTATAATTTTTTGATAATATTTTTATATTTTCTATAAATGATCCATTACCTGCACTTGGTTCAATAATTATATCATTATTTGTAACATTAATATATTTTTTAACTAATTCAATACATTGTTTTACAATACTTTGTTTTGTATAATATTTATCAATTGTGTTTCTCTTTAGTCCTTTTTCTTGTTTTATTAATTTATTAATATTGGTTTCATATTTTTCTGATAATTTATTTATATTATTTTCATCTAAAAATTTATTATTATTAGTCTCATACTTTTCTGATAATATATTATTAATTTTATTTTCAATTACTTTATCAAGAACTAATTCTATTTTTTTAATAGGATTATTACATGGTATTTTTTTAATAATATGTCTATCATAGTGTGATTTTTGCTTAAAATCTTTTAAACATACTGAACAAGTATATATTACCATTTTATATTTTATAATATATACATATATATTTTTATATCAAAATTACCCTTTTTAGTTAATTATTATCTATCTATTAAAATAATAAAATAATCAATTTTTTAAAGAATATTCTTCATTAGTTTATTACGTTGAATCATATCATGCGTAAAATTTGCAACATCTTCATCTGTAAATGTATGTACATTATCATTCATAATTTCATATAATTTTTCCCATTCAATACCCATATTATCAAAATATGTTTCAATAACTTCTTGTGTAACATATTTTACATCATAAAAATCACTGCTTCCACTTCCTTTTAACCGATATTCATTAAATTTATCTTTAATCATATTATCAATTTCATAACAAGAATATTTTTCTGGATTCTTAATTTGATAATAACATTCAACTGGTACTTTATCAGGATGAATAATTATATATTGTTTCATCATTGTTTTCATATCACATGTAGAACCAATTTTTTTACATTCAATACTAGTATCTTTTGATAAATACCTAGCTTTATTGTTTGCGTCGTATAACATATAAATATAATGATTTTTCTGCATTTTAATTATTATCTATCTATTAAAATAAATAATAAATTAATCAATTTTAAATATTCATGTTCATTCTAGTTGGCATACCATGACCATATAATATCATGTATATTAAAGCTGCTGCTGCAATTAAAATACTTCTATTTTCTGCCATTTCTGGTTGTTCTTTTAGTCCAAATACCATAATAACATATAATACTACACCAATCACGGCTGCATGTGTTAACATAGTTGTGCCTCGTTCCATCTTATATACTATAGATTTATATAATAACTTTTAATCTACCCACAAACTATTATCAACAATAATTTTAAACGTATCACCTTTTACATAATTACCAACCATTGACCATATGACACCTTCTTTAAACTCTTTGTCATCTACTGTATCATTTAAATGGCATAGTTCTACAATAAATTCATATAATTCTTTTGCATCGTGGTCATATGGAATTCTATCTCTAACATATGACATTAATTTATAAAATATATCACATCGTTCTACCCTTGTTCTTGAGCAAATCATTTCCTTAAACTTTAACGCATTCATATTATATATTACTTTATTGTTTTAAATTTATTTTTTAGCATTTCTTAATATCTTTTTCTTATCATTTTCTCCTACTAAACTCTCATCAACTATCAACGCTTTTCCCGCTGTTAATACACTTGCTAAACGTGCAAATGCCCAACTACTTGGTGTTTGATTTGGTCTACTACCTCCAGATGCATATGCTCCAATACCTTTTTTAATTATAGTATTAACATCTGTATGAGGAAATTCTTCTTTTACTTTTTTAAGATCAGTTACTGGATAACCATATATTCTTTGAAACTTGATTGCATAAGGTGAATGTTTTTTAGTATCACTCACTTTTTCTCTAGTTCTTACCATTCCTGTTTTCTTATATACTTCTCTTGATTTCTCAATCTCTTTTATTTGTTTTTCTTTTTGTTTTGGTGTTAAACCTGCAACATATTTTTTGGGTAATTTTGATTTTTTATCTTTTGGTGTATGTCTTAATTTTGTCGTCATTACTATTATTTTACATTATTTTTTAATCTGTATAATTTACTATTCTTTTAAACAAATCTTTTTCTTCCTTTCAACTGGTTTTTTATATTTATTCGGACAATCATAAAAATGAGTTATTATTAATAAATTACCAGAGTTTCCTGGACAAATAGAACATTCATAAATTTTATCACCATAATCATTTTTTAAAATTATTGGTACAAATGTATTTTTTTCTGGTTCACTCATTTTTATTTATAATTATAAACTTTTAATATTTATAATTATCAATTTTTATTTAATTTATTTTGATACTTTTGTAATTTATATTTATAAATAGAACCACCACGACGCCAACTATCAGAATTAATTCCCGCTCCACCGTTTGCTCTACCAACTGGACCACTTTGAAATGTTCCACTGCCTTCATTTTTTTTAACATTTAATTCTCTTGCATGTGGTGGTACATATGGTTGACGATATACTTGTCCACATACAAGTCCTGCTGGTATTCGATTTTTCATAGGATCAGAGTCTTCTTGGAGATATCTTGAAGATACTGGATATGGTCTAAATCTAATATCAAATAATTCAGAATTATTTTGATGTGCTGGAACCGCACCCATAATTAATGCTGCAGTTGCTGCGTTAACACACATATAATAAGTTTTATATCCATTGGCATTTCCAATATCATATAACGTATTTATATTAACAATATGTCCTGCTACTAGTGGCGTACCATTTAAAGTTAATTCATGAATACTTCTTAAATCACAACCTATTTCTTCTTTAAATTCACGTAAAGCTGTTTCTAATAAATTAAGTTGTCCTCCTTGGGTTAATCCATCAACATTTCTATTAAAACCTCCTTTTGGAAATGACCATCTACCTGCGTATTGATATATTCTAACTGATGTTTTATTATTAACAATGTGACCATCTATTATATAATTTCGATTTAAAATAAAATCATTTATTAAATAATTTTTTACAAAATCAAAAACTGTATTTATTTGCATTATTGGAGTAGCACATAATGTTTGATAATTAGCTATTCCAACTATTGGATTAAGAGTAAGTCTAGCCTTACAATAATCAATCATATCTATTCTTGATATTGTTGGAAAAGAATCTATAAATTGACCTACTGTCCTCGGATCACCTGGTGGATTATACTGATTAGAAATTGCAAAAGTTCCATTTTTTCCCATTAAATATGTATCACCTAAATGGATGATTATTCCAGCCCTTCTAACTGGAGCTGCATCGACAATAGGTTGTGCAACAGCTGGTGCCGGTGGTGCTGCTGCTGCAACTAATACTGGAGGAGCAACTATTGGATTTCGTCCTACATATCCAATAAATTCTGCTGGAATAGGTCTATTAATATTTGCATCTGAACATGCATCCATTATATTTTACTTATACTATATTAAAATAAAATATTTTCGATATCTTCAATACTAATTGTACTATTCTTAGACATATAATCATTAATCCGTTTATTTAAATTTTTAATAATATTATATTGATGATTAATATACTCATTATTTGAATCAATTTTATCTTTCATTGCCGATAAATATGTCTTCAATTTACTATATAATTCATCCTTCTTAATATTTCTAATATATTCCATTATACCAATTGCACTAAATTCGTTAATAATTGCAATATATCTTGGGATTAGTTTATATCTTGGGATTAGTTTATAGGAATCAACATCTAATGAACTATCAATATTATCACATAGTTTAAGCATATATTGAACTTCCTTTTTATCATCATTCGATATATTTATAAAATTATCAATATTAAATTTCCAATTATCCCATTTATAGTCATTAAAAATAGATAAAAGTGTTGCAATTAATACATAATTCTTAATTTGACCTGGTAAAGATACATATTCATTTAACTTCAAAATTTGATTTGCCATTATATATCTACTATTCATTGAATTAATAATAGAATCATCTTCTTTCTCAAATAAAAAATTATGTATCTTATCTTTAGTATATTTAACTGGATCTTCAATAGTAGTCTCTTCCATTACAAATGAAGTATTTGCTGAGCTATTTGTAGACATATCTGATAATTCTTTGTCTATCTCTTCTTTGAGAGACATCTTTGTATACTATAATATAATAAATTAATTACCATTATTTTTTCAATTTTTATAAAATCTTATCTTCATCTGTATTCGTTCCTACTCGAATACCCAACGTCTTAAAATCCTTATAATATTGACTTTCCGATTTAGCCATTATCTTATGAATAAATATATTTAATCTATTAGAAATTAATGCATTATGTAAAGCTACTGCTGATACTTTTTCATGTAATACCATTTCTCGATATACACCAAATATAATATCCATTCTTAATTTATCTGTATTAAATATACCAAAATAATCACATATCACTGATGGAACAGTTGGCACAATATTATCCATGCAATTTTTAACTAATGCCATACTTGTCATCATTTCAAAACCTACACCAGTACCTTTATCAGTTTTTAAACTATGTATTGGATTCACAACTTGCATTCTTTTGTAAATAAATATTAATTATATTATTAATTTTTATTTCAATTTTTTTCTGGACAAGCATTAACACCTATGTTTGTTAAAAATTGTGTTTGTACGCCGAATAGATAATGAAGAATTTCACCAATTATAAGCCAGAATATTAAATGTATAAAAAAATTATCTTCTGAAAAATAAGCTGTAATTCCTGCTAATACAAATGTTAAAAGAATATCATTTAATGAATATCCAAAAATTCTTATGGAATGAATTCCTTGACGAGGAATACCTAAAATATATTTATATGGACAGGACATACTATTATATTTTAATTTTTATTTCTAATTTCTTCTTTTAACTCTACATATTGATTACTAGATAAAAAATCATCTACTATAGTATTTGTATCGTTTCGGTAATAGCTAAATCTAGATAATAAATCGTCTACATCTTTTTTAGATTCTAAATTATTATAATATTTTAATAACCAATTATAGATTGCATCATATGTTAATTGATAATTGTGATAATCTTGCCATACGTTAAATATATGATTATAATCAAAAATAAGACTCATATATATATATATATAATTTACAGAAATTTTGATTATTTAAATAAATAAAATTAATATTATTAAAAAATGAAATCTAATTTAACCATTCTTACAATTTATATTTATAATAGTATCATCAAATTAATTACTCCTAAAAAAACAACAACACCTAAAGTTGATATTATTCATGATTATAAAATTAAATTAATGGAAGAAGGTAAATTTACGAAAGTAAATTTTGATTTATCTCACCACTTGTAAGTTCTAAATAATCATCATCTGATTCTTCATCATTATCTTCAGTATATTCATTATCCCATGTCGCCTCACCAAAACGGCATGGATTATTAAATGCAATAATTTCAATTCCATTAGGTTTCATATTCCAAAATTCACTAGATGCATCTGACATTTCATCAGTCACCTTTTCATTTTCATTAGCACCATGAAGTGCAAAACGGAGATTCTTTTCCGTAATTTCTATTACAATCTCACCTTCAGAATTCATGAAGGTGACAGTGTAGTCAAGTTCTTTATCATCTTTCGCACCATTGTAATATTCCAGTACACTTCCGCAAAGCTCGATTAGTGTCTTAGCAGTAATAATTTCATGCTTCTCGTCAAGCTTGTTGATTGTCTCGTATACAAACATTTTTATCTTATTATTGTAGTTATAATTTCTACTATACCTACAATATAATATTTTATCAATTTTTAACCATTGACTGTCATATACTCATCATATATATACCCCATATTTTTTAATTCCTCTATTTGATTTATATCCGCCACCATATATTCAATTCTCTCATATAATTGCCATTCATGATTAGCTATTGTTAGTCCAATATAATGAGAAATATTAGATGATGTATTGGCAACGGTAACGCAAATTTCTTTTCTTGTGTGATTTACAAAAATGTGCTTTTTATCCATCTTATACTATTTATTTTAATTTTATTTATTTAAAATAACCTCATTTTTAATCCATACCATACTCTATCAATAAATCCATAATATCTAGTTGAATTAAATTCTCTGCAGTAACAAAATTCCTATCAATTGTCTTATAATCATCAACAAACATCTGTAATTTATCCGTTGGTTTAATCTGATAATTTAAAATTTCTTTAAAATTTGGATATTTATCTTTTAATACATCTAACATATTCTTAAAATTCCATGTGTCACCTGTAACATAAATTGTTCGGTTAAGCTCATTTAAAAATTTATTTACTTCTACAGGTGTCATATTATATTAATCTATATTATTAAATTAAACATAATATAAATCAATTTTATTCATATGGCTCATTATCATAATCCCATATAATAGCCAATATTGCTTCCATCCAATTATCTACACAATGATATTCATAACACATATTTGCATGACATTCTTCATTATGACAAGGATACTGTACTCGATGGTCAGGACAAAAAAACATATCCCTTCCTGTACATGTTTCCCAATCATCATTCACAATATCATCATCATCTTCAGGTTCTGCTCCACATACTGAACATTTAAAATGGTCTGATGGCTCTTTGGTATAATAACCTTTCTTTTCTGTCATTTTACTTACTATTATTATAATCTTATTCTTATTATAAATCAATTTTTATCGATAATTAAAAACAACGATATTTTTCTTCTTATCAAAAAATACCCCATCTTGTCTGAATACACAGCAACTCTCCAAATCCATACTACTTATCTTTTTATTTATAATATTATTACATAGTTTTATGAAAAATTCACATTCTTCTTCTGAATAATTAAATATAATATCCTGATTAAAATTTATAAATTGATCATAATTATCCTTTAAATTTATATGATAACATTTAAGTTCTACCATTCTTTCATAACAATCTTCTGGTGGAAGAAGTTTTTCAAGTAAAGATAAACAATTTTCTTTTGTATAAACTGACATTTCTATTATTTTAATTATTACTATTATTATATTTTCAATCTTCTTACAATTCAATTTTTATTTAATATAAATACGTACAATTATTATTATTATAAAATGTGCGGAATATCCATTTTCCTTAGCTACTTTAATAAAGCATCACTTACCGATGAATTTAAATCAACTGCATTATCTGCCCGTGGCCCAGATGACTATAAATCTTATAGAGATAATAACATTCTCATGAATTTTTATAGATTAGCAATTAATGGTGTTGCAGATGGTGCACAACCAATGGTTTACAAAAATTATGTATTAGTCTGCAACGGTGAAATTTACAATCATAAATATCTTGAAGAATTAATTAAATACGAACCTACCACTGGTTCAGACTGTGAAGTTATTTTACCTTTATTTGAGAAATTAGGGATTGAACAAACTTGCGTGTTACTCGATGGTGTTTTTGCATTTTGTATTTGGAATACTGATGCAAAAGAATTATATATTGGTAGTGATCGTTTTGGTGTTCGTCCATTATTCATTGGACATCAAAATTATGTAACTCAAATTGCTAGTGAAATGAAAGGTATGACTTTAACTCCTGAATTAATTGTTAAACAATTTCCACCTGGTCACTATGGTAGAGTAAATAATACATATTTTACTGAGGTTGATGTTAAACCATATTATTTATACAACTGGAATACAAATTCTTCATTAAAAAATAATTATAATCAAATTTTAATTACAATTAACTATTATTTAAGAGAAGCTGTAAAAAAACGTATGATGTCCGAACGCCCTATTGGTTGTTTACTATCAGGTGGTCTAGATTCAAGTTTAATTGCAAGTTTAGTTAATAAAAGCTTACCCAATAATCAAACTCTCAGAACTTATTCTATTGGTTTCAAAGATTCTCCTGATTTACAATATGCACGTGCAGTAGCCTTCCATCTTAAATCTGAACATTATGAATGTGTTGTAACACCACAAGATTTCCTAGATGCAATCGACGAAGTAATTAAAGTAACTGAAACATATGATATCACTACTATTCGTGCAAGTGTAGGTAATTATTTAGTATGCAAAAAAATTAAGAGTTTGAATAGCACTCAACCACCTGAAAAACAAAGTGTTGTTATTTTTAACGGTGATGGTGCTGATGAAGTTGCTGGTGGTTATTTATACCATCGTAAAGCACCATCTGCAATGGATTTCCATTATGAAAGTGTAAGATTATTAAAAGAAATTCATATGTTTGATGTTCTTCGTTCTGACCGTTGCTGTTCTGATAATGGTCTTGAACCTCGTACACCATTCTTAGACCGTGATTTTGTAAATTTCTATATGAGTATTCCACCTGAAACTAGATTTAATAATGATAAACAAGAAAAATATTTGCTTCGTGAAGCATTCGCTAAATCACAACTACTCCCTGAAGAAATCTTACTTAGAAAGAAGGAAGCATTCTCTGATGGTGTTTCAGTGCAAGAAAAATCTTGGTGGCAAATTATTCAAGAATATTTAGAAGATAAAGTAACATTACCAACCGATACTTCTAATTTACCATTCCCTGCTATTGGTTTGACGAAAGAAGCATATTACTATTATACAAAATTCAATGAATTCTATAATAATAAATCAAATGTAATTCCACATTATTGGATGCCTAAATGGTCAGGTGATGTTACTAACCCATCTGCTCGGGTATTAACTGAATATTCAAAATAATAATTGAAATAAAATATAGTATTTAATATAAAATAAGAGTTATATTAAATAGTCATGTATAAACCTTCTATCTCTGACGTTACCAATGCACTAAAAATTGTTCGGAATGTATTTAATAAAACTCCATTAGAAAGAAATACAAATTTATCAATTACACATAAATGTCATGTATTCTTAAAACGTGAAGATTTAACACCTGTTCGCTCTTATAAAATTCGTGGAGCATTAAATAAAATGTCAACTATTAAAAAAGATTCACGTGTTGTTACTTGTTCTGCTGGTAATCATGCACAAGGTGTTGCATATGCTTGTTCTAAAATGGGATTATTTGCCGATGTATTCATGCCCAATATAACTAGCGGTCAGAAAGTAAGTAAAGTCGCTGGTTTCGGTGGTGCAAATATTTCATTATTTTTAGAAGGCACTAATTTTGACGAATCTTATGATATCGCCCTTAAATATTCTAAAAATCATAACTACTCATTTATTCACCCTTTTGATGACCAAAAAGTAATTGAAGGACAAGCAACTGTCGCATTAGAAATTTTAGAAGATCTCCCTTCAATTGATTATCTTATTATTCCTATCGGTGGTGGTGGATTAGGTGCAGGTGTATCTACAGTATTTCGCCAAATTAGCCCTAAAACAAAAATTATTGGCGTTGAACCAACTGGTGCACCATCTTTAACTAAAGCATTATCAGTTGGTAAACCATATAAACTTGATACTATTAATAGTTTTGTAGACGGCGCATCAGTAAAACGAGTTGGTGATTTAAACTTTCCCTTGTTAAAAGATAATTTGGATTCTGTTTTACTAGTAGATGAAGGACATGTCTGTTCTAAAATTTTACAAATGTATAATGAAAATGGTATTATTATTGAACCCGCTGGAGTTCTATCTTTATGCGCATTAGATTTATTAAAAGATACTATTAATGATTCTACTGTAGTTAGTGTAATCTCTGGGGGAAATTCTGATGTATTTCGTATGCCTGAAATATTAGAACGTTCTCTCATTTATGAAGGAAAAAAATTTTATTTTCGTATTGAATTTCCTCAAAAAGCTGGGGCATTAAAAGATTTTATTCTAAATGTTATGGGACCTACTGATGACATAATTTATTTTCGTTATACAAAACGTATTAATAAAGAATTTGGTCCAGTTTTACTAGGAATAGAAACAAAATCTAAAAATAACTCTGTTATTCTAATGGAGAAAATGAAAGCAAATAATATATGTTATGAACAAATATTAAATCCTTAAGCAAATCTGTCTGATAAAATTAATGCTTGTTCAATAGCTTGATCCATATTTAAATATTTATAATTACCTAATCTACCTAAAAAATATAAACCATTAGTCTCATCTTTCAATGCTTCTTCCTGATATTTTTTATAAATATCTTGATTCTTCTGTGTTGGAACAGGATAATAAGGTTCTCCACCATCACATGTATATTCCTTTACAATTACAGTCTTGTTCGGAACTTGTTGATTATTAAAATGCTTGTATTCAATGATTCTTGTCCAAGGTGTTAATATTTTTTTACCATTTACTATCATCTCATTTTGAGGATAGTTTATGACTGAATTTGATTGAAAATAATCAATATCCAAATATTCCTTTACGAAATTGATAGAACGATATTCTAACTTTGGTAAATCTAGATGAGAATAATAATGATCTATCGGTCCTGTAAAAAATACCATCTTATTCTCTAAAATCATGTCTTTTGTAAATGGTGTTTCTAATTTTACCGTGATATTTTGATGGTTTAAAATATTCGAAATAAACGCTGTATAACCATTAGCAGGTAAAGCCTGATATTTATCATTAAAATAATTATCATTGAAATTATCACGAACTGGTATTCTTGATAAAACACTAGCATCTAATTCTGATGGATATTTATTCCATTGTTTAAATGTATATTGCTTAAATATTAATTCATATAATTTTGTTCCTACATTCTTAATTGCTACTTCTTCGCCATTGCGTGGTTTATCAAAGATTATCTGATTTTCTGCTAAAAATTCTTTCATTATTTCTTGATTAAAATTTTTATCTAATAATATCTGTGCAGTTTTTACATTCACTGGAATTGGAAAATATTTATCATCTATTCTACCTAATACTTTATGCTCCCACGGAACCCATTTAGAATATTGATTCACAAAATCCCATACCCTTTCATTATTCGTATGAAATATATGTGCACCATATTTATTCATTAAAATTCCATCATCATAATGGTCATAACAATTTCCACCAATGTGATCTCTTTTATCAATTACAGTAACATTGTATTTGTCAGCTAATCTTCTTGCAATAACAGCACCTGATAATCCTGCACCTACTACTAAAATAGAATCCATATAATACATAATTATTAGTTTTTTATATCTTTCTATAATATTATGAAAAAAGTTAATAAATCATTATATGAAGATAATCATCCAGAAAAATCTACTAAAGGTACAGGCTTCAAAGACAAACAAAAAGCACTAGATACATTAAAGATAATTAAAGGTAGAGATATGACTTACCAAAAATTAGTCGTTCTTACAATGTATAATAGAGCTAAATATCATCCTAATCAAACCCCTGCTATGAAAGAAGCTATGAAAGTATTTAATAAATGGTTAAAAGAACATAAAAATTGATAAAATTTCTGATTATATTTAAATTATTATAATCAAAAATGACGGATGATTTGTATTCAGTTCTTAAAGATTCTAGAATAATCACTAAAACTCAAAGTATGTCATTGGCTGATTTTGTTAAAAAATATAAATCTACTGATTTTAGAAAACTAGATGATGGTACTATTATTAATATGCCTATGAATTATCCAGCTTGTAATATTAAAGATGAATTTTTAGAATATATAGAAAATATTCCTCAAGGTGAAGAAGCAATGCGTGTTATTGTTGAAAATCCTAAAACAAAAGTTAATATTGCTAGTCCTCCCGGTGTAGATGGAACTTATCGAATTACTCGTTATGGTATTCCTAATAAATTTGATACTGAATTAATTCGTTATGATGCATATGAACAAATGTTTGAATTTGAAAAGAACTTAAAAAAAGGATGCCCATTTAATAAATATGATTGTAACGGCAATAATCGTAAATTAGTTGTTCCTGATTATGATGGTGATTGCTATCCTTGTGAACATCATCGTCAAACTGTCTTCTATATTGGTAATATTAATATAGCTGAATTTAATAATATTAAACTATTCTGGGCTGATGATATTTTACTCCATTTAGCTATTCTACCAAAAACTGAAAATAAAATTAAACTTCTTAAAAAAATAAAAATTATAATGGAACTCGCTCAAAAAAATTATATTAATAAAAATCTTATATTAGATGAATGTTTTCAACTCAAAGGTATACATTATTATGATCATCATTTGAATCATAATAATAGATATGGTTGGGCACTTCTCTATTCTAATTTAAAAAATCGTATTGCTCATATCTTTTTAGACGAGCTAACCGATGATATTAAGGTTAAAGAAGCGTTAGTTACTATTGCTTATAATATTATTACTGCTAAAATTGACCATGATGTTGATTATATTCAAGGATATTTTAAAAATCCTACCAAGAAAACTTTTCAACATTTATGTAACGTTCATAAATCACTATTTACTCTTGGTATTAAATATATCACTGAACATAAAATATTATGCTAGTAAATCAAATTCTTCTTTTAATATATTATTATTGTATTCTGTTGTTCCAATTACTATTGCAATATTATATAATAAATTTAATGAAAATATTGTATTTGGTAGAATTGGTGTTAATGCATGGTTTTGTAAAATCTCTGGGTATAACATTAACGTTGATTTCAATAAATCTGCATTTTTTGCCCTCGATACCAAATTCTTTATTAGAATAAGAAATAAATATTCAGATATATTTTTATTTAATATATACCATACTGAGTGTGGACTCTTTTGAATTTTAGCATCATATAAACATTTGCATGAATTAAATAAATTTTCAACTGACCTTGTTACATTATCTCTAATTTCAACAGGTAAATTATTTCCGTTATAGATTAAAATATTATCATTTTGCATCGGTGTAAGAACTGACTCTTGCATTTTATAAATTAACTAATAATATATTTTTATATTACTCCAAAAAATAATATTCTTCTTTTGCATAGTCTCCATATGTATTATAAATAATCGATGTCATTTCTTGAAGAGGTACAAAAAATGTAGTAATCGCAACTTTTGCCATAATCTGTAATGGCTTACAATCTTTTAACATATCAATATATTTTTCATTAAGATACGAATATGTATGTCTATATTCTTTACTATTTTCAATCAAATCAATAAACTTTTCAACAACAGTAGCACATTCAGGCAAAACATAAAATTCACTTGGATCCTTAACAGGACACTTATAATAATTTCGTAATATACCTAATTTTAATTTCTTAATTTGTGTTGCCTTTTCATACGGTACTTTCAAATCATCTTTATAATATTGAAATTTTATTTTGGGATATTCGTGAAGTATTTCATTCACATACCTTAGTTTATATGGATCCGGTAAATTACTATATTCAATTGAGAAAAATGAATTCCACTTATTAATTACCGTCCTCGCAAATCTTGCATCTTCTTGAACATTTTCTATATATTTCTTAAATTTCTTATAATTATCCATCATCTTTTCATCCCATCCTAGTAAATCATCATAAATCAGCGTTTCAATATATTCCGTTTCTGTTTTATACTTGTGACATATCTCAATTAACATTTCTCCCAAAATTTCTGGTAATACTACGGCTTCTTTACTCATAAATACTTCAAACATCACTGGAATAGTATTCACGGATGAATTCCATGCTGTTGCTGACATTGCAACATTCAATGGCTTATATACTTTATTTTTATCACCTTCCGTTGTAAAAGTATTGTAACGGAAAGTATCTTTTAAAAATTGTGAATAATTTGAATTAGGTGGAAAATACTTATAATCCAACTTCAAATTTGAAATAGGAATTTTATACTTATCCATCAGATGAAATAACGTCATCACAAAACATAATGTTAGTTTTCCATCGTAAAAATATTGTGCCATAATATTCCACATATCATCAGTTAAATTCTGAATCATTGATGGTAAATAATCCCATCGTGACATATAACATATATAACTAATCCATTGAATTTCAAATTGTTTATTTTCATACGGATTAATATTTTTAAGCTCCATTACTTTATAAAATGCAGTTGGACTTAAAAAATACCACGCTATTCCATAAAAATATGTTCTCTCTTTTATAAATTTAGATTTTGTTGCTTTACTATCAATTTCCATTAAGATATTAATAGCATCAAATTTATGTGCATATGAAATAAGATTTGTAATAGATTCAATATTTGTTGCAAATGGTAATACTAATTTAGCATCATCATTATTAAAAAAGTGGTAATTACTATGTTTATTAATATTTGTTACATCCAATGTCTTACTCATATACTCAATAATTTTTGCTCTAATCTTTGGCTTATTATAACAATGATTATATAATACAATATACAAATAATTAGTTTTATCATTAATATATTTAGTATCAAATCCAAATTCTTCTACCCATAAAAACATTTCTTCAAACATTTCTGGATTTTGAATTGCACCCAATAGTAAATAGATTGAACATTTTGGTAATGCCATCCTCATATATTTTTCTTTCTTAAATATCGGTAATAATATCTTCATTATTTTAATATTATCTGACCTAATCTGCTCAATTAAAAAATCATAGGTACTGTCTTGATAAATAATATTAGCAATGGTATATACCAGCTCT
>Ga0007836_1000165_pt1 | contig 16004 bp, 13 predicted proteins | sample CryBogCBE23Oct07_FD_71205 | JGI IMG/M metagenome (GOLD analysis project Ga0007836, IMG submission 71205) | Freshwater microbial communities from Crystal Bog, Wisconsin, USA - CBE23Oct07 | ecosystem: Environmental > Aquatic > Freshwater > Lake | place: Crystal Bog, Wisconsin, USA | collected...
CTGCAAAAAACTATAAAGATGTAACCGTTATTGCTGCTAAGACAGATTATAAGGTGCTCGAAAATATGATTAAAGATCAAGAAGGATCTTTATCATTAGCGCAACGTAAAGCTTTTGCGGCCAAAGCCTTCGAAGTTGTGATGAATTATGATATTGCGATTAGTAACTTCTTTAATCCTGCCAATACAACGGTACAAACCAATAGTAACAAACAAGTACTTAGGTATGGAGAGAACCCTCACCAAAACGCTCGCTTTTATGGTGACCTTAGCCAAACCTTTACACAATTGAATGGCAAAGAATTATCGTACAATAACCTTGTAGATGTTGATGCTGCCATACAACTGATAAATGAGTTTGGAGAAGAATTTAAAACTGTATTTGCTATTATAAAACACACTAATGTTTGTGGGGTAGCTGAAAGAGAAACAGTAAAAGAAGCTTGGGATGCTGCCTTAGCCGGTGATGCTGAGAGTGCTTTTGGTGGAGTATTGGTTTGTAATGCAGAAATTGATGAACCCACCGCACATGCGATTAATGAAATATTCTTTGAGGTGTTGATAGCCCCTTCCTTTGCTGAAGATGCTTTTACTATTTTAAAAAGTAAGAAAAACAGAATTCTTTTATCATTAAAAGAACAAAAGGCTGGTATTGAAAATGGGCAGTATAAATCTTTACTAGGTGGTACTTTGCATCAAGACCATGATAAAGGAAATTTTGCAAGCTGGAAAGAAGTGGGGGGGAGAGAAAGTAGTGATACAGAAAGAGAAAATCTTGTTTTTGCTAACATTGTAGGTAAGCACTTAAAAAGTAATGCGATTGCTTTAGTAAAAAACAAACAATTAGTAGGTAAAGGTTGTGGACAAACAAGTAGAATAGATGCCTTGAGACATAGCATTGAAAAGGCGCACCAGTTTAATTTTAATTTGAATGGTGCTGTTTTAGCTAGTGATGCATTCTTCCCCTTTAACGATTGTGTGATGATTGCTCATAAGGAAGGAATTGAAGCTTTTATTCAGCCTGGCGGATCTATTAGAGACAAGGATAGTATTGAATACTGTGTTGAAAACAAGCTAGTAATGGTACTAACAGAAATGAGGCATTTTAAACACTAGTTGTTTAAAATGCCTCATTTAGACTAATTATTATTTAATTGGAATTTGCGTATTTAAACCAATCTTGCAAAGCCGAGCAACCTTTATATTTATTATCTATCGATATATAATAAAAAGGTAAATGCTCTTTAAACCAGTTCTCTAAAGTAGCTTGCTTCTTTTGCTCTAAAGCCTTTGCTGCAATTCTGTTATAGTCTTCCTTTAGGTTTTCTCTATGTGGGGCTGTTCTATTTTTTAAGTAAACAATACGCACCATTTTTCTGCCACGCTCATCAGTATAAGCAAATGGTTTAGATACTTCACCTGGTTTTAAGTTTTTTAGGGTTACCACTAAGTCTTTATCCAACTGATCGATGTTTAAAAAAGATGAACCATCTCTTGCTGTTACAGTTCCACCATTAAACTTACTGTTTTCATCATCACTAAATTTATCAACTGCGTAGCCAAAATCAATTTTATTGGTAACAATCAAATTCCTAACAGAATCTAGCTTTTTAATGGATGCTGCAACTTCATCATCAGTTACAGGAGGAATTTTAAGAATGTGTCTTACAATTGCATCATCACCGGCTCTACTAACTAATTGTAAGATATGAAAACCAAATTTGGTTTTAACTACATTAGATATCTGCCCTTCTTTTAATCTAAACGCAGTTGCAGTAAATGTTGGATCAAACTCTTTACTAGTGCGGTTTACATTGTATTGACCACCATTCTCTTTACTTCCTGGATCTTCGGAATAAAGTTTTGCTATAGCTTCAAACTTCTTTATACCTGCCTCTGCTTGACGTTTGTATTCATACAATTGCTTAATACAATATTCTTCAATTTCTTTGGTTGCTTTAGGTTGCACTTGCACCTGACTAATCTCTATTTCACTTTCGTAAAAAGGAAGACTATCCTTTGGAATTTTATTGTAATATGCTTTTGCTTCTGTTGGAGATATTTTAATAGATTCCAATATCTTACCTCTCATCTGATCGGCAAGCTTACGTTCTTTAAAAACCTGTCTAAAATCTTCTTTTATTTGGTAAACAGTTCTACCTGCAACTTCTTCTAACACTTCTTTAGAACCATAAGCATTTATAAACCCACGAATTTGGTTATCTAATCCTGCTTCAATATCTTCTTCACTAACAGTTAAAGAGTCTTTTTCGGCTTGTAATACCAATGCTTTTTGTATAAGCTGACCTTCTAAAAAGGTACACTCTGGGTTGGGTGGTAACTGCCCTTCTTGCCCTTGCCTTTTGTAATCTGCAATAGCATTATTAAGATCAGATAGTAAAACAATCTTATCACCCACTTGCCCCACTATCTTATCGGCAACAACTTTTTTTGGTTGGGCAAATCCCCCCATTAAAAAAAGAGATAAACAGATTATTGATAAATAACTTTTCATAATAACTTTTCTTAAATTTCTAATACTTACTTGATAACTATTATAATTATGTAATAGCTTAATCGTATTTCTTCACTTTAACATACCAAAAATCTCTGTAGGATATCGTTAAATTTACCTGTGAATAGTTCTCTTTTATTAATCCACTATTTGTTGTACCCCTTGTGCCAAGTTCAACACTTGCTTGTAAACCAAGATTACTTCTTAAAAAATTCATTCCAGCACCCAAGGTTATGCCATAACCATTAATTTGTTGGTCGGCAATTTTTAAATAAGAGTCATTGTAAAAAAAACCAGCTTGAAAAAACCTTTTCTCAAAACTAACATCACGATAGGTAAGCTTTTTAGCATATTCGAACCCTGCACCAAAATGATTACTATTTACCAAAGCATAACTTAAACCTTTATAATTTAAGTTGCCCCAATTTTGAAAAGAGTAATCGGTAGCAATCGTAAACTTATCTTTTATTTTAGCAGCAATACCTCCAGCATATTGGGCAGGCAAAACAAAAGTGGTAGATTTATAACTAGTATTATTTAAAAGGGTGGTACTACCATCTACTGCGTTTAAAGTATAATTTTCTTTTAGATTCGCCTTAAAAGCTACAGTTCCGCCAACAGAAAGGTTTAAACCGTTATTAACTTTAAGGTTATATTGAAAGCCAGGTTTAAAATAGGGTGAGCCTATGTGAATCTTTTTAGTTGTAACCAAAAGACTATCAGATAAACTTGTATTTATTGATTCTATTTCACTTAACTGCCCAAATAATATAGCAGATTCTAAACCAACTGAAAAGTTTTTGGTAATTTTTACACTATTTGAAAAGAAAAGTTTATTTACACTTCCTGTACCTTCATAGTAGGCTGGTGCAGTATAACTTGAACCTAAAACTGTTTTATTACCCGTAAAAGAATAGTTTGCAGTACTAAATGGTAGGAGTCCGATTGCAACTCCCCATTTAGGTTTTATTTTAATTGCTGCAATTATTTTTTTGAATTGTAAATCTGAGGAGAAATTCGAAGTGCTTGTAATTGGAGAACCTGAATAATTTATTCCTTTATATCTAGCACTTATTTCTACATTAAAAAATTTATCATCTAATGCACTGTAAGAAGAAGGATTGGCGTTGTATAAAAATCTATTAGATGATAATGCCAAACCCGCATGACCCATACCCGAAGTACGGTCAAAATTATTTGTTTCAAGATCTCCAATACCTAAATTTGAATAGGGAGAAGCGTTGTTTTGCGCGAAAGTGTTTTGTTGTAAACAAACAATTAATGCCAAACCTATAATAAATGAATACTTCATGTAATTTGTTTGCTTAGTGAACAGTAACATAATAAATTTCTAAAATAGTTTTGCTAAGAGGGTGGAATCTGTTACCAGCTACTAGCCTTTGAAACTGGGTTTGAAGTTGAGGCGAAGGAGGCAGTAGTAACAAACCATTATTATTGCCAATAGGGTTTTTAATAAATTGTTTAAGGTAACTCGTTAAATCGTAGGTATACTCTGTATTATCTCCTAAAGCATAATCAATAAATAAATTACCTGTTTGAGAGGTGTAAGTACCTGCGGCAGCTAAATCGCTCCCAATACCATTGTTTAAATCTGTAGTTGCTAGTCTTAGGGAAGAAGGTAAAGTATAGTAAGTGTTAAAAGTACCTTTTACGGGTCTTACAATTAACCTAGCACTTAAAACCTTAACAAAATTAGGTGCTTTTAATAAATCATTTAATGATGGAAAGGTTATTTTAGTCATAACCCCCGAGGCATATTGGCAGTAGGCTTGGTTATTGAGTGTACTACTCTGTATTTCTTTATTTGATGTAGATAAAGACTGAAGCCCATTGGTTAATTTACTTCTGTCTATAGATATATTATTAAAGTGATGTTGGCTATTAGCCATTGTAAAATCGGTATGATATTTTTCAACACTATCAATACCAAGTTTATTATAGCTTAATCGCATGATGATATTATCGGTACAACTTAATATCAAATTACTACTTGCGTTGCTACTTAAACTAAGTCCATTAAAGTATTCAATAAAATTGCTTGTATTTTGCATATCCAAATCGCCCCTATTCTTTAATTTAGAAAGCAACTCATTACCTAAATCATTAGATAAACGAATTGTAATTGAGTCGGTATGATTGGGTAATACAACAATATCTCTAGTACCAATTGTATTAGGGAATACCGAGAATGATTCATTGTTATAAAATGCACCTTGGGTTTCGGGAAGTAATATCTTTTGTGAAAGCCTGTTTACATTAATATGCAAGGAGCTAGTTGTATCGCCATAGTAGGTTTTGTTCAACTTAAGAATCAATGTTAAAGAATCTAATTTGGTACTATCATAAACTTCTTGATAGGTGGGCGGGGCTACTTCAAAAAAGCATTTGGTATCCATTCTTCCAAAAATATTATCATTGTACCCACCTAGAAGAGTGATTCCTTTAGCAGAGGTCACAAACGAATCAACATACACTGTAGATAGATTGGCACTAAACGTATCAATCTTTACAATTTGGGTGTAATCATTGTCAGAAAATTGTTGCCCGTATTGAATATCAACCTTTTTGCAAGAGAAAAACGTTATTATTACTAAGAGTGAGAAACTAATGAATTGCTTTGAACGCATATTTAAGTTAAGTTAAACCGCAAATAATACAAGAAAATGGTAACATTTGAAGAATAGCAATAGTATGCTTGCCTGCTGTTACAAAATTGTTACTATGGATGAATGGGTTAAATGTATCGATAGGAAATTGTTTTTTACCCATTAATTTTATTAAAACATTTCATTTTGATTTATTTAAATTAATATAAAAAAGTCATGCTATTAAAATGGTGTTTGGTAGATGTATTATTGTTATTCATCTATAAAATAACACTTAAAATCCATTTTAACTATTTGCCTAACTACCTCACTGATAATTTCATCAAAATTTTTTATAACAAATGAAGCAAATTAAGTATTTTTTATTATTACCTGCCAGTATCGTTTTATTAGCCATAGCTTGTAATAAAAGTTCAACAACCGATTTATTGCAAAGTGGAAATTGGGTTACAAGTTCGGAGAGTGATGCCTCTGCTAGATTTCAAGCTGCTACTTTTACTATTGGTGATACTGCATACATTGGTACAGGTTATGATGGTACCAACCGACTACAAGATTTTTGGTCTTATGATACCTTAAACCATTGGAGACAAATTGCTAACTTTCAAGGAGTTGGTAGAAATGCTGCTGTTGGTTTTACAGTAGGGTCTAAAGGGTATGTTACCACAGGTACAGATGGGTATAATAAATTTAAAGACACTTGGGAATATTCTCCTTCAACTAACAAATGGGTACAAAAAGCCGATTTTGCAGGTACCGCTCGTTATGCTGCATGTGCTTTTGGTATAGATTCATTAGGTTATGTTACTTGTGGATTTGACAATAGCTATCTTAAAGATTTGTGGAAATTTTCGCCTTCTAGCAATACTTGGACTCAAATTCAAAGTCTTGGTGGCGCAAAACGCTATGCTGCTACAGCTTTTGTATATAAAAAGCAAGCCTACATAGTAACGGGTATTGGTAGTGGAGGTTCAAACGTTAATGACTTCTGGAAATTTAATCCTGCTACTAATAGTTGGACGGAGCTAAGGAAAATTACAAACGTAAGTACAGATACTTATGATGATGATTATACGGATATTACCCGAAATAGTGCGGTTAGTTTAGTAATGGGTGATGAAGCTTATTTAACCCTTGGGTTGATAGGGGGGTATTCTCAAAAAACTTGGCAATACGATTTTGCTACAGATTTATGGACTCGTAAAACTTCTTTTGAGCGTTCTGCTAGAGAAGGTGCTGTTGCATTTACAATAAATGGTCGTGGCTTTGTTTCAATGGGTAAGAGTAGTTCTTATTATTTTGATGACTTAGAAGAGTGGCAACCAAATGTTGCACTTAATACAAATGATTAAGAAGTATTGGATATATGTACTTTTTGTTTTTTCGGTTGTGGTTTTTGTTACAGTTGAAATAAGAAGTGAACGTAAAAAGCCTGAGATAAAAATTATTAATGTAAACGGAGGGTGGGGGTATGAGGTATATGTGCACAAAAAGTTATACATTAGCCAAACTACTATACCTGCAATAGATGCGAAGAAACCTTTTGTTAATAAAGAACAGGCAGCATATATAGCTCAATTGGTTGTTAAAAAGATGATTGCAAAAAAAGGAATGCCAACTATTACTTTAAAAGAACTTGATAGTTTAGGAATTACCAAATAAAAAAAAGAGGTTAATATTGTTATTAACCTCTTTTTTATTTAATATAGCATTAAAGTAGCATATAATGATTCATTTTTACATTGTACATCACCAGCTTTCCGAAGCCATTATCTTACAAGCATACCTATCAACCACCGATTTTACTAATAATGTATTAATAGTTGATGAAGCAGCTTTAATAAATAGCCCTACCGATCAGCCATCGGCCATTATTTGTTCTATACCTGCATTGTCTAATAATATACTCAAGTGGTTAAAAAGGCTACATAACCCGCCATTGTTAATTTGTTGTGGCAACAATGTGGAGCTAGAAAATATTGTGAATGCCCAACATGTATTTGCTTATTTACAAACGCCCATAAGCCTAGAAAGGGTTTTATCTTTAAAGAAAAACATTTATGCGTATCTTTTTCAAGCACCTAAAAGCGAACAACAAGAAAAGAAGACGTATATGTTTATTAAATCTGATTACAAATTGATGAAAATTAATTTAGCAGATCTACTTTTTCTATCGGGCCTAAAAGACTATACCCAAATAATATTAAAGGGTAAAAAAACGCCCATTACCACCTTGAAAAACTTAAAAGAGTTCGAAGCCAAATTATCGCCCACCGAATTTATTAGGGTACATCGTTCGTATATAGTGGGTATTAATCATATAGATTTTATTAGCAAAAACGAAATTACCATCGATAGTTATACTATTCCCATTGGTAATTCTTTTAGGAAAGGGTTAGATGATGTAATAGAAAATAACAGCTAGCATAATAATAGTTTGATTAGCCAACTTTATAAAAGTTGAAAAATCTTTCTTTGTCAATTAGATTTTGCAATAAAAAAAGCTCACCAATAATTTTTTCACTCAATCATTCACAGCATATAGTTAACAGAAGATGAACCATTTTAAAATAGGAAATTAAGTTGGAATCAATTTTTTGAATAGTTCTATTAAGGAATCTGCTTGTTGTTTTATATATTTATCGAATGAGAGCTATAGCATTTTACAATTTAAAGGGGGGAGTTGGTAAAACTACCTGTTCAATAAATGTAGCCTATTTAGCAGCAAAAGAAGGCTATAAAACATTATTGTGGGATTTAGATCCTCAAGGTTCCGCTTCGTTTTATTTAGGGGTGTCTACCCATATAAAAAATGAATCTAGAAAAGTATTAAAAAGCGATTTAAATGTATTTGCAACTATTCAAGAATCAAAATATACCAATTTAGCGGTAATACCCTCCGATTTGTCTGCAAGAAATGCGGATATATTATTGTATGAAGAGAAAAAGTCTAAGAAGATTATTGGAAATTTATTGGCTGAATTAGCAGATAAATACGACTTAGTAATTATTGATTCTCCACCAGGAATATCGTTATTGCATGATAACATCTTTTATGCTGCCAATTGGATTTTTATGCCTAATATTCCTACTACACTTTCTATACGATCATTCGAAACGGTTGAGCGTTATTTTATAGAGAATGAATTTGATACTGAAAAAATAAAATGTTTCTTTAATTTGGTGGATAGTAGAAAGAAAGTTCATCAAGAAACGATGAGTTTCTTTTATCAAAACCAATTGTTTTTTAGTAATTACATTCCTTATTTAAGTGATATTGAAAAGATGGGCATTAATGAAGCCCCATTAGAAACTTTTGCAGCATCTAGTTATGCTGCACAATGCTATAGAGATTTGTGGAAGGAGATAAAAAAGGAGTGTATTAATTAAGAGTAGTTAACATTTCAACATTTAATTTTTAGCGAATTAAGTTTCAAGTTACAGGTTTCTTGTAACCTGTAACCAGAATCATGCATCCTGTCATCTTCTAGGTGGTCACCTTTATAAAAATGTTGGTCAATATGATGATTATGATCGTCAATCTTATGAACTAAATAACCACCATTATAAATTAATTGGTAAATAGTTTCAGTTAGGGAATGCAAAAGTATTTAAGCATCTTTTGTTGTGGCATTGTAGCCTTTAAACAACCTAGAGTTAGGTATAAATGGGATAATTAATTAAAAAGGTTGGGAATATTTTTCATAAAATAGGTTTGAAGCTTTGAGTAACGTATTTATTGCATGAAGTGGGTTTATTAAAATGAGTAGTAGAAAAGAATACTTTTATTTTAAAACTTAATAGCTTTCTCTTATCATTGTGCCTTAATAAATTATTAATTTTAGTGATGAAATTTAAGCACCTTTTTATTGTAGCCATTACCTTGCTAAATGCCCCTTTACTTTCTGCACAGTTAAAAGACTATATACAAAAAATGCCTAATCCAGAAAAAAAAGATAAAAAGGAATATTATGGGGAAATAAATTGGACAACGGGCGAAATCGAAGCACAAGGTGTTTGTTTTTTTAAACCTAGTGTTATGGGGGTAGAATACGATATAGAACTAAGTAAAGCAGGTGCAGAAGCTGATGCAAAAGCAAACCTTATTGCTATTATTAATGGTACTAAAGTGCACGATACCGTAACTGTGGCTAAGTTTAGCGACAATCAATCGGTTTCGCATATTACCCAAGCAATTACCGAAGGTCATATTAGGGCGATGCTAGTTGGGGAACCTAAAATAAATGGTAACAAAGTAACCGTTACCATGCGGGCAAACATTTATGGTCAAGGTTCAATTTATGAATTATTAGCCGAGAATGCTCCTGAAACAGATACTATATTTCATAAACCCCTACACAAAAATATTAAAAGGGCTGAAACTGATTTAAAACCAAATGCTGCGCCAGAAACATTTAAGGTGCCTACCGATTATAAAGCAGTTCTAGATACTTTAAAAGCATTGGGCAAATTAGCCGACACAACAACTAAGCTACCACCTTTGATATTTACACTGCCCGAGAATGAAGCTAAAAACTTTTCGCCAGGCATTGTTCCTAAGCTAAAAATAATACAATTGGACGGTAGTGTTAACTACATGGATGTTCAGCGAGATTTACACATAGATGTTCAAGATGGTAATCTCTCTCGTATTTATAAAGAAATGCTGCCAGTACTGCGTTTAATTCAGCCATTTCAACAAGGGAGTGTGATAGAGGGAGTAATAGAAAATAACCAAATAGTTGTTGATTTAAGGCGGGTTCAACAAAATGTAACGACTAAAGGCTATAAAAGTAAATTTGGTAAAATGATGCAATCAATTGGCAATATTGCAATGGAAATAGCACCGATCATATTAAAAGTAATTTAATGACTCTACTATCATTACCTGTACCAAAAGAAATTTAAACTTAAGTTTTCTTTCCTTTCTTTATACAATTGAATACTAAAAAGAAATTGGCCAGTGAGAGGTAGAATAAAAATCGTTTACAGGTTTTCATTATTATCTATCATCATCAATATTCAATTCATTTAATATAATAACTATAAATGAAACGTATGCTACAAAGCACAACTTTTACAAGTATGGTATGTGTGCTACTAGTACTCGCCAATATTTTAATATTAGGTAAAGTTCAATCACAAACGTTATTTGATTCTACCCTTTACTTTACAGCAAGTGATACCTTGCCAAAGGATATTGAAGAGAAACTAAAAAAACATAATGCAAATGAAATTTACAGCAAAGACTCTGTTGTAGAAATTTATAAGAAAAGAGTAAAGCATTATAATTTGGAACTAGAAAATAAAATAAAAAATATAAGTCAAGAGATAGATAGTATTAATAATGAGGAAACAGTATTTTCAAGCTGTAAAAACATACCAACGAAGATTAAAGAAATAGACACTCTAAAAAGAAATTTATTAGTAGCCAAGCAGGAATTTAATAAATTAGTTAGTAAAACCACAAGCAAGGGGCTATATCTTGTTATTATAAAAAAACCTATTGAAGATAATCTTTCTGAAAGTGATTTAATAGATCGTTGTCGGAGTATTTTATATACTAGAGCTATTAAAGACCTTTCATCAGGCTATGTACAACAAATAACCACCACCGAAAACAATACAAATGTTAAACAGGAAATATCCTCTTTAATTGAAGGGACACTAACAAATACAAAACCCATTATTAAACAGTTAAGAGCAAATAGTAGCGATTTTATTGTGGTACTAGAGGCAGAGGTAACTCCGGTTTCACAAACAGACACTATTTTACAAAATATTGCGGTAATGAAAGAAAATGATTACAAAAAAGTAATTGCGAATGCTGCCAACCCGCCCGATATTGATAGTGCTATTAAAAAAAATGATATTGATGAAAAACTAGCTAGAGAAATTAATAAACAGATAACTGATGAACTAGCTGAGATTAATATTTGGAATGTAGAGAATAGAAATAATTTTATGAAGTGCCTATCAAATTTTAGAAAGCAGAAAAGTGAAGTTGAAAGTAATGTAGATAAATTGAGTAAAGAAATAAATGCCTTGCAAACAAAACTTCAAACATACTGTGTAAAGTATAGGGTTAAAAATGATATTGGGTATACGACAGATTCAATTAATGGAGTACAACAATTAATTGATAGCACCCTTCAAGATAAAAATAGCCATTTATCAAAAGTTGAATTAAGTAAAGTTGAAAGTAAAGAAAATAAGGTTACCATAAATCACGAAGGAGTCATAAGTAGTTTATCTAATGAAATATTTAACTTACAAAAATTAATGACCCAACAAACTATCCCTGTAAATTATTGTGAGAAGATTAGATTGGAACAGAAGATGGTACAAGATGCAGAAAGATACAAGCAAATGGGGAAATCTAAACTAATTGACACTTGTTGGGTCTATATCGTTCCGGGTAAAGATGCTAGTTATAACGTAACCATGTTTGTAAAATATAAATTGAATATTGATCAATCAGATAAAAATGAACAGATTTATCTTCAAGATACATTTGCAAAGCAATCAGACGGTGAAAACATAGCAACGGTAGATGCTGATGATTATACGATGCAGAAGGATACTCAATATCCATTAATGGTAAAACTAAGTGGGGGTACCTTTAACATGGGGAGTAGTAGCTTAGAAAATGATGCGAAAGATGATGAAAAGCCCCTACACCATATTTCTGTAGATTCCTTTTATATTGGCAAATACGAGATTACTGTAAAGCAATTTGCTGCATTTGTAGATGCAACAGGATATAAAACAGATGCTGAAAAAAGTGGTGTTAGTTACATTCACCATAATATTATGAATTATTGGGAGAAAAGACAGGGTATTGATTGGCGTTTTGATTATTTGGCCGATAGAATAAATAGTTATTTTAACAGGGCAGTACTATATGTTAGTTGGAATGATGCAACAGCTTATTGCGAATGGCTGAGTAAGCAAACCAATAAAAAATACAGATTACCTACCGAAGCCGAATGGGAATATGCTGCAAAGGGTGGACAAGACTTTAAGTATAGTGGTAGTGATAATATTTATCATGTGGCGGTATTTAAATTCCTTTTTTCAGATTTACATCTTAATGTTGTGGGTACACAGCAAGCTAATAATTATGGTTTATATGATATGACGGGTAATGTGTGGGAATGGTGCCAAGATTGGTATGATAAAGATTATTATTCTACTTTAAAAGCAGAAGAAAAGAAAAATTTTCCCTACAACCCCAAGGGGCCATCATTTGGTACGAACAAAGTGGTGCGTGGTGGAAGTTGGAATACCTTAATACAAAACTGTGGGATTACTTACCGAAATTTTAAATACACAGATTGGAGTGATTTCTCCACGGGGTTCAGGGTGGTAGCAGAGGTAAAATAAATAAATTTGTTGCATAAGGAAATATTTATAGAACTTTCTTTATAAAGTTTTCGATTGGTAAACTTCGGTTGAGCCTAATTCTTGTATTATATTCGTAAAAAGGAAAATTAATAAGCATATGAAAATTGAGTTAAGAAGTTATTATCCTACCATCATTTATAAATTGATATTGTTTTTTATTTTAGGTGTCAAAGCCGAAGCTAAACAGAATATTAAGGAAGAACATACAAACTTTGCTTCCACCAATGCTACGAATATTGATAATCTTTCAGCTCGTGCTACAATTACTTTTCCTACCCAAGGAAAAGATGAGGCAGTTGCGTTTAATATAATAAACTCGATTGTAGATAGTATTAACTGCTTTAAAAATAATGCCCATCCATGCGAAACGAATACTAAAATTGTAGATACCACCTATTTAATAATTGCCGATTTTAATAAAGATGGGTTAAAGGATAAAGCATATGTATTGAAGCAAATAGCAAAATCATTAAACGGCAAAAAGGTTCAAGAAGGGAAGAGTAATTATTCGGTAAGGGTAGAATTAACAAATAAGAAATCAATACATAGCAAAGAGATTGCTTTAAGCGACAATATAATCGCCCTTGATTATGATAGAAAAACAAAGGAGTTAGAAGTGAAGCTCCAAACGGATACATTTGGAAGTGTAGAGAGTAGATTTAAAAAGCAGTCTTCCATTTTTTTTAAATACTCACCGAGTTATATGGATTTTATTGTCATAAAAGCTACTTGTTTCTCAATAAATCTAACGATGTGGTATGATTATTTACGAAATATAAAAGAGTATGATTCCGAGGAGTATAGTTCTGATATTTGGGATACGAAAAACGAGGGTTTGGTATTGTTGAAAAATATTCATTACTCTGAAAAAATACTACCTGTTGCAATTAAGCTAAGTAATATAGACTTAAATAAATTAATTGAAATGGGCAATGAATCACCTGGGTTTAAAAGATATATTAAGAGTGAGGTAGCAAAGGTGAGATAACACATAAATATGGTTTTGATTTCGGTACAACTTACATTAAGAGATATACTTTGCATAAAAGCTAATTGCAAAATCTTAATTCTATTTTAATGACCATGTAGGCTAACGTTGTTGATATCCTTAAATTGCAGGCTAAAAAAAATTATTATTATGTTCGATGAGATTTTACAATTGGTAAAAGAAAAAATTGCAAACAATTCTGAAGTAGGTGCGGAACATCAAACGGATGAAGCGCATGAAGCAATTGCAAATCATATAATATCTGCCATTCAAGGAAATACTGAATCACAAGCCTCATCATCTGAAGCTAATAGCGGTTTTGGGGGACTTGGAGGTCTGGGTTTTGGTAATCTAGGTGATTTGGGTGGTATAGTTAGTAGCTTAGAAAGCAAATTGGGTAACGCGAGTGGAGGGTCTTTACAGACTATTTTAGAGTATAATGGTGATGTGGTAAACTCATTAACCAGTAAATTAGGGTTGCCTTCTTCCGTTACTGACAATATTACTGCTGCTTTACCAGAACTTTTACAAAAGCTAAGTCAAAAGTAGTATCCTGAATAATAATTTAGCCGATATTATTTTGTCAAGAATGCTGATTATAAGGGTTCATAATGGGTTTCACTGACTTTGAAGCGCTATAAATGCTCTTAGCCTCATAGGTTTGATGGATGAATAAAAGTGGGGGGGTACTTACAGTTAATTAATTTGTTGTGATTGAATGGAAGTATACTAAGTAGAAGATACCTCAATTCACAAAGCAAATCCCATCTTCAAATAATCTTCATTTTAATTATTAAAAATAGAAGTATAATCCTATTGCTACATCTGTGTAAATCAACTTGATGTTTGTAAAAGGAATCTTGAGGATTAATTAACCAATTTATCATCTTATTATTTTTTACATTCTTAAAACATCATCTTATTGGGCAGTGTTTTTACAAAGGGTAAAAGAAAAAATCGTTTAATTGACCTTTGTCAAGCAGTTTAATGATAAAAATTAAAATATTTTTTTTGATTATTGTTTGATTGTCAAGCCAAGGTCATATTTTCGCACCCCGAAAGGATATTTCTCCATAAAGAAACAATAGACTGTAGTATGGCATTTTTTAAAAGTCTCTCTATTTCAACACTGGTACTGTCAGTAGTATTATTGACATGTTCTATAAGCAACAAGGTTTCGGCTCAAGATGGTAAAGCTTTATTCTCACAAAATTGTGCTTCTTGTCACGCTATTAATAAAAAGCTTGTTGGTCCCGCGCTTGCAGGTGTAGAAGATCGCTGGCCTGATAAAACCAAGCTTCATTCTTGGATTAAAAACAATGCGGCATTCTTAAAAACAGGCGATACCTACGCAAATAACTTATACAATGAGTACGGAAAAACAGCAATGAACATCTTTACGCAATTGAGTGATAAAGATATCGATGCTATATTAGTTTACATAAATACTGCTGCTAAAGCTACTCCCACCCCTGCTATTACTCCCACAGGAGAAGTTAGTACAACAAAGGATGAAAGCGATAATTCATTACTATTTGGTATTCTTACTTTAGTATTAGCTGTTATTGCGTTGGTATTATTACAAGTTAATAGCAACTTAAAGAAATTAGCGGATGAAAAAGAAGGTATTCGTTCACCTGAACCAGTTGCCTTCTGGAAGAACAAAGCATACATAGCGATGGTGGTTGTTGTGTTATTTTTAGCTGGTGGCTATATGACTACAAAAGGTGCTATTGGCTTAGGCCGCCAACAAAATTACCAACCTGTACAACCTATTTATTACTCGCACAAAGTACACGCAGGTGTAAACCAAATAAACTGTCAATATTGTCATATAGGGGTTTATCAGGGTAAACAAGCTACCATCCCTTCTGTTAATATTTGTATGAATTGCAACATGGCTATTAATGAGTATAAGGGTGCAAAAATTTACAATGAAGCAGGAGAAGAAGTAAATGGTACTGCCCAAATAAAAGAACTATACAAATATGCTGGTTTTGAAGAAGGCAAACCTTGGGATGCAAGCAAAGCAAAACCAATTCAATGGGTTCGTATTCACAATCTTCCTGATCACGTTTATTTTAACCATGCTCAACACGTAAAAGTTGGTCAAGTAGCTTGTCAAACTTGTCATGGTGAAATTCAAAAGATGAATGAGGTTAAGCAATTTGCTTCCTTAGGTATGGGTTGGTGTGTAAACTGCCACAGAGAGACAAAAGTTCAATTTAAAGACAATGGGTTCTATAGTATTTACGAAAAATATCATGCAGATTTAAAAGCTGGTAAAATAGATAGTACTAAAGGTGTTACCGTTGAAATGATTGGTGGTACTGAGTGTCAAAAGTGTCATTATTAAAAATAGTTAATTAGCAAATCTGTTGATGTGTTAATGGTTTAGTAAGGATTAAGTAAACTACACATTATCGAATTATCATACTTATGAGTAAACAGCATTGGCAAAGTTTTGG
>Ga0007836_1000168_pt1 | contig 15802 bp, 15 predicted proteins | sample CryBogCBE23Oct07_FD_71205 | JGI IMG/M metagenome (GOLD analysis project Ga0007836, IMG submission 71205) | Freshwater microbial communities from Crystal Bog, Wisconsin, USA - CBE23Oct07 | ecosystem: Environmental > Aquatic > Freshwater > Lake | place: Crystal Bog, Wisconsin, USA | collected...
CCATTGCTCCCGAAACATTTACCGCAATTATTGATAATGCTGAAAGAATTAAAATTGTTTCCCAAGAAAGAATAACGGATGAATTAAATAAAATAATTCTTTCTCCAACTCCAAGTATTGGTTTCGATTTATTAAGCAAGAGTGGGCTATTGCAAATTATATTTCCCCAAATGATGGCATTGCATGGTGCAGAATATGTGGATGGGTTGGGGCATAAAGATAATTTTTATCATACTTTACAAGTATTGGATAATATATCTGTTAATACGAATGATTTATGGTTACGTTGGGCTGCTATATTGCATGATATAGCAAAACCCATAACTAAGCGTTTTGAAGTTGGTCACGGGTTTACCTTTCATGGGCATGAGGTAGTGGGGGCAAGGATGGTTCCTAAAATTTTCACTAAGTTGAAACTCCCTTTAAATGAGAAAATGAAATTGGTGCAAAAGTTGGTAGAACTTCATCTTCGGCCAATAAGTCTTACAAAAGAAAACATTACGGATAGTGCCATCAGGCGTTTATTATTTGATGCAGGCGATGATATTGAATCGCTAATGATGCTTTGCAATGCAGATATTACTAGTAAGAATAAGGTTAAGGTAAAACGATTTCTTCAAAACTTTGAGCTAGTAACCCAACGACTAAAAGAAGTAGAAGAAAAAGATAATATTAGAAACTGGCAGCCTCCGATTACTGGAGAGATGATTATGGAAACTTTTAATTTATTGCCTAGTAAACCCGTTGGGATCATTAAAGATGCTATACGAAATGCTATATTGGACGGAATTATCCCCAATAATTATGTAGCCGCCCATGAGTTTATGTTGAAACAAGGAGAAGAATTAAATTTGAAACCCATTTAATATTACTTTAGCAGATTATCCATTGCATTAATAACTACTCAACTAGTTTTTTAATTACAGCAACGGTTTATTAAACGAGCACAATTATTATTTATGGCAGTTCTTAAATTTAGAATATCATTCGAAGAAGACGATACAATTTACAGAGATATAGAAATAAAGCACAAACAGACCTTTAAAGAGTTACATTTTGCAATTCTTACTGCATATGATTTTGATAGTAAACATGAAGCTACCTTTTATAGAAGTAATGAAAATTGGGATAGAGGTAGAGAGATTAGTTTGGATAATTATCCAAAAAACTATAAAGTTGCTCCATTATTAATGCAGGACACTACCATTTCAAGCGAAATAAAGGATACCAATCAGAAGTTTATTTATGTGTATGATTTTGAAAAGAATTGGGTTTTTCAGGTAGCATTAATTTCGGTTGTAAAAGAAGAGAGTATTAGAGTTAACTATCCTAATATAACCCGTAAAGAAGGGATAGGTCCACCTCAATATGGCATTAAAAGTTTGTTGGGGGAGAAGTTTGCGGATATTGAAGAAAAGTACGATTTAAAAGAAGTAAATGCTGCTGATGGCTTTTCGGATGACGGTGAAGAATCAACATCTGATGAAGAAGAGGCAACTGATGAGTTTACTGATCAAGAGGAAGAGTTTTAATAAACTCTGATAGATGGATATAGCACACAAAAATACTTTTATTGTTATTGCGGGCCCTACTGCGGTTGGTAAAACCTCATTAGCCATTAAATTGGCACTACATTTTAATACCAAAATCATTTCGGCAGACAGCAGACAATGTTATAAAGAACTAAATATTGGTGTAGCCAAGCCATCCCAAGATGAATTAGATAGTGTTACACATCATTTTATTAATTCGCACACTGTTGCTGAAGAGGTAAATGCAGGCATATTTGAGAAATATGCTTTGGATAAAGCTGCTGAAGTTTTTAAAAAAAGTCCTGTAGCTATCATGGTTGGTGGAACAGGTTTGTATATAAAAGCATTTACTGATGGCATTGATTATATGCCAGAAATACCAGCCACAATTAGAGCAGAAATAATTGGCAAGTACAATTTAAGTGGAATTGAATGGCTTCAGCAGGAAGTGAAAGAAAAAGACCCGTTATTTTGGGAAGCAGCTGAACAATTAAACCCACAAAGATTGATGCGTGCTTTGGAGGTAGTATTGGCAACCGGTGTATCTATAACTAGTTTTAGAAAAGGTACAACGATTAGTCGCCCTTTCAATATTTTAAAAATTGCATTAGAGCTACCTAGAGAGCAGTTAATTTCTAACATAAATAAACGGGTAGATTTGATGATTGATCAAGGATTGATTGAAGAAGTGACACAGCTACAACCTTTACAAAACTTAAATGCCTTACAAACGGTTGGTTACCAAGAACTATTTAATTACTTTAAAGGGGATTGTTTAAGACAGCAAGCCATTAACCAAATAAAAATAAATACCCGACAATATGCCAAGCGTCAAATGACCTGGTTTAAAAAAGACCAAAATATTAAATGGTTTACACAAAAGGAAACTGTATTTAACGAAGTAATTGAATATTTAAATCCTCTCCTTCACACCACTGATTAGGCTTTTTCTTTTGCGATTTTGCTTTTAAGCCAAGAGTCTTTTATAGGGATTAACCATTTGTTTATAAGCTCGTCTTTATTAGCTACAAGGTTATTAAAATATAAAGTATCTGCAGTTAAAAATTCATTTTCCATAGCATGGTTAAGGTGTGCTAAGGGTAGCAACTGAACTTTATCTTTTATATAAAAGGCAAGGTTTTGGCGGTTAAACAGGTCTACAGCAAACTTCTTTTCAATGTCTTTTATAACATGAACACTACTGTCTGTACTACAGCCACCAACAGAAGTATGAGATTCATCGGCCATTAATACAATAAATTGTCCATAAAATAGAGTAGCATAACCTTTTACAGGGACTCCATGGCTTTTCCAAGCGTTTATAAAATCTTCTAATAAAGTTTCTATTTCAAAAACTTCCGACATGCCGAATAGTCTTGAAGCTTGGTAAACCCAAACCTTAGATTGAGGGTGAAAGTCTTCGGGTAAAATCTTTTGTATATTAATCATAGAACAATATTACAACCTTGAAAACAGAAGAAAAACTTAAAACTTGATCTCCTCTTCATGTTCATCAAAGAATTTAAACTCAACCAAATGAAAGTTATTATTCTGTTTTATCTTCAGCTTTGTCTTATAAGTGCGTTTCCATTTGCCACCTATTGAATTAAAAATACCTTTTGTAAGGTGTGAGTAAACAATTGGATGCACAAAAAGCGTAAGATTCTTATGTGAATGACTAACTAAATAATTAAGGCGCTTTTCTATTTCATCTTCTAATAGTAAACTAGACGTGATGGTACCACTACCATGACATACAGGACACTCTTCCGAAGTGTTAATGTGCATCTCTGGTTTCATGCGTTGCCTAGTAACCTGCAACAAACCAAACTTAGATACGGGTAATACAGCATGCTTTGCTCTATCAACAGCCATGAACTCTTCCATTGCCTCTTGAAGCTTCCGCTTATTGTCGGGCAACTTCATGTCTATAAAATCGATAACGATGATGCCGCCAATATCTCTTAAACGTAATTGTCTGGCAATTTCTTCCGCTGCTTCTAGATTAGTTTGAAGTGCATTTTCTTCCTGACTATTACTTACGCTTTTATACCCACTATTTACATCTATTACATGTAAAGCTTCGGTATGCTCAATTACTAAATAAGCCCCACTAGGTAGGTTTACTGTTTTGCCAAAAGCACTTTTAACTTGCTTTGTGATGTTATAAGAATCAAATAAAGGAACGCCATTATTATAAAAACTAGCAATGTCTACTTTGTCTGGGGCAATTCGTTGTAAATAGGTTCTAGTTTCATTATATAATGTGTGATCATTAACGACTATCTTATTAAAGTCTGCACTTAATAAATCACGTAGAATGCTTGTTGTTTTATTTTGTTCGCTTAAAATCTTTACGGGTGCTTCTGCTCCTTTAAGGCTTTTTTGAATGTTCTTCCACGTTTCTTCTAGCGTTAGTAAGTCTTGGTGTAATTCAGCTGTTGTTTTTCCTTCGGCAGCAGTACGTACAATAACACCAAACCCTTTGGGTTTGATTGCCTCTACAATTTTGTGTAGTCTTTTTCGTTCTTCTCCCGAATGAATTTTTTTAGAAACAGCTACAATTTCATTAAAAGGGGTAATAACAACAAAGCGTCCAGGTAAACTAATCTCGCAACTTAATCTAGGGCCTTTTGCTGCAATAGGTTCTTTTAGTATTTGTACTAATATGTTGGGTTTCCCATTTAATACCTCATTGATCTTACCAGTTTTTACAATTTCAGGTTCAATCGTAAAGCTAGATAAATCGAAACCATTTTCTTCTTTATGATTGATGGCTAACTGTGTAAATTTTAACAGAGAGCGTGCAAAAGGAGAGAGGTCTGTATAGTGAAGAAAAGCATCTTTTTCAAAACCTACATCTACAAAAGCAGCATTTAGGCCAGGTATTAATTTCTTTACCTTGCCCAAATACAAGTCTCCCACCCCAAAACTGGTGTTGACTGTTTCGGTGTGTAGTTCTACTAGTTTTTTATCTTCTAATAGCGCTATCTCTACACCATTTATCGTAGAATTTATAATTAATTCTTTGTTCACAAAATTCGTAACTTAAAAAAACAACAAATCATCCATTTATTGGATGAATTTAATTTCACATCATTACAAACTGCCAACTTTTATAAATATTATTAATAAAGGGGGAGTCGCTAAGGTTATGAAGTAAGTGGCAACAAGTAATGAGGATAAAAATTGCAATAGCACGGAAGGGTACTATTGCAATTTTTAAAGTAAACAGGTTAAACTATTTCTTTTTATGACGGTTTTTTCTTAAACGTTTTTTTCTTTTGTGTGTTGCAATTTTATGACGTTTTCTCTTCTTACCACAAGGCATACCTACTCTTTTTTAATGATTTAAAAATATTTGTTTGTTACATTAAAGCTATCAGCTTCTTATTGTTTTAAAATGTTAATTCTACTCGTTAATTCTTTTTGCGCTTCAGGGTTTTTCACTCTCTCTTTAACAAGTGTGTACCACTTAATTGCATTTTGTTTATCCCCTTTCATATCATAGCACTCAGCTAAGTGTAAATCTATTTCAATATTCTTTGGGTCAGCTTTCGAAATGATTAAGAATCTTTCAATCGCTTTATCAAATTGACCACTCTTTTTACCCCCTAATGCCAATATATATTGCGCATACATATTGTTGGGGTTCTTTTCTGTGATAGCCCTTACTGGTAAAATACCCTGCATCGGGTTATTTGATATATTGCCCAATATGTAACAAGCCCCTAAACCAATTTTGCTGCTATCATTATCGGGATTCAACTGTAATTCCTGCTCAAAAAGAACTTTTGCGTTAGAGGCTAACCAATTCTGCATTGCAGGATCACCCTCAACCAACAACCTGTCTAAAAATTGTTGGGCGGCAAATGTGAGGTTTTTTTCTGAATTTACCAACTTTGCTGCTTCACCATTATAAAAAGCAAAGGGTTCAAACAAATGCATGGTGTCTTTCCAGAATGCTGCAAGCTGTATATATTCCTTTATTTGTTGGTCTTTCACATCGCCACGAGTAACACTATTCTCAATTTTTGTGATGCGTTCACTCTGTTCAGGAGTTAATCTTTGCTTGGCTTTTAATAATAAATCTTTAAATTGAATAGTAGGTTTTGCCATTGGTGCTGCATTTGCCATTGGTGGGGCAGGTTTCTTTGGTGGTATGGTATTACCAAAAAAAAACAATAAAACAACAACTATTAACCCAACTGCTGCTACAATGATTTGCTGACGATTCACGAAAATAATTTGCTGCGAAAGTAACCTTTATAAAGGTTTTTTACACTTTGTTTTTACATCTTTACCAAATTCTTTACCTGGCTTAAATCCTGCTATATACATTGCAGGAATAGGAACAGCAGTATTTTGCTTTACATTTCTGCCAATTTTTGCTGCTCTTTTCTTGGGAAAGAAGCTTCCAAACCCTCTCAGGTAAACAGTTTCACCTTGAATAACTGCTTCTTTAATTTCTTTAGTAAGTGCCTCAATCGTTAATAATACATCCACCTTTGGTATACCTGTTCTATCACCAATTATCTGTACTAAATCCCCTTTTTTCATAGTCGTTTATGTTTGTAACACGCCCTTTTGCTCTCTTAAAATGCTAAACTAACATTATTTTTTTAACCTTAGCTATTGATTTATAAATACTATCTAATTTAAACACATCTTTAGCCTCTTTTAGTTTTTATTGAATGAAACACATTTCTACTCTTTTATTGCATTGGCATACATCTGTAAATAACCGAGCTATGCCTTGGAAAGGTATTAAAGACCCTTATAAAATTTGGCTTAGCGAAATTATTTTACAACAAACCCGAGTAGAGCAAGGGTTGGATTATTATGAAAAGTTTATATTTTTCTTCCCTTCCGTTCATGATTTGGCTACGGCTGATGAAGGAGTAATATTTAAACTTTGGGAAGGATTAGGTTATTATAACCGTTGTAAAAATTTAATTACAACTGCTAAATATATTTCTGAAAAGTTAAATGGAATATTCCCCAACACCTACCAAGATATTATTACCCTTAAAGGAGTTGGTCCATATACTGCGGCTGCCATTGCTTCATTTGCTTACAACCTACCATTTGCCGTGGTTGATGGTAATGTTTTTAGGGTACTTGCACGCTTGTTTGCCATAGAAACACCTATAGATAGTACTATAGGTAAACACGAGTTTAATGAATTAGCCCAACAAGTATTAGATAAAAATGAACCTGCTTTGTATAATCAAGCAATTATGGATTTTGGTGCAACTGTGTGTAAGCCTGTTAATCCTGAATGTGGTACTTGTACGCTTCAACAACATTGTAGAGCTTATCAAGTTGGGGTAGTGAATAAATTACCTGTAAAAGAAAAGACTTTATTAAAGCGAAAACGTTGGTTGTATTATTTTATACTTCAACATCAAGATACCATTTTAGTATCCAAAAGAACCTCTAAGGATATTTGGGAAAATCTGTACGAATATTATTTAATAGAGAGTGATGCGGAAATTTTATGGAACGATACCTCTATCCAACAACATTTGCATCATCAATTAGGAATTAAAAATGCAAAGGTTACTTCTGTGTCGCTAATGGTAAAACAACATTTAACTCACCAATTAATACAGGGGCAATTCATTCAGGCAACTTTATCCTCAATTCCACATAACCTACAACAAGGGCAATGGCATCCTATCAATCAATTAGATAAATTACCTTTCCCCCAATTTATCAATCAGTATAAACTAATTGTGGGCTAACAATTTTAACACTATGCTGTTATTTGTTTTAATATGAAAGTTGTAAACATAATTTGGTTTAGGAGAGATTTACGTTTAAGCGATAACGCCGCATTACACTATGCGCTTAAAAGTAATAATCCGGTATTGCCCATTTTTATTTTTGATAAAAATATTCTGGATAAATTAGAAGATAAAAATGACAGGAGGGTAGAGTTTATTTATAATGCCTTATGTGGCATGCAGCAACAATTAGCAGCTTTGGGCAGTAGTCTTGAAGTTTATTATGATACCCCTTTGGAAGCTTTTAAAAAGTTATTAGAAAAGTATAAAATAGAAAAAGTGTTTGCTAATCACGATTATGAACAGTACGCTATTGACCGTGATGAACATATTAATAAATTACTACAAACTTTTGGTGCATCGATAGAAACATATAAAGATCAAGTTTTATTCGAAAAGAATGAAGTGTTGAAAGATGATGGCAAGCCTTACACCGTTTTTACACCTTATTCTAACAAATGGAGACAAAGCTATACACCTAATAATATAAAGGCTTACCCAAGCGAGCAATATTTTAATAACTTTTACAAGCAACCTCTACAACCCATTATTACGCTACAAAGTATGGGTTTTATGCATGTTGGCATTCCTTTCCCTTCGATAGAAGTGGATAAAAGCATTGTAATTAAGTATCAGGAGCAAAGAAACTTTCCCGCAATCAAGAGTACTACGCATTTGGGAATTCATTTGCGTTTTGGTACTTTAAGTGTTCGTGAAGTTGCTAGACAGTCGGAAGGATTAAGTTCCACTTTTAGTAATGAATTAATATGGAGAGACTTTTATCATTCCATCTTATGGCATTTTCCGCATGTACGCAGGGGAGAGTCTTTTAGAAAAGAGTACGACACTATTAAATGGGTAAATGATGAAGAGCAATATCATAAATGGTGTTCAGGCAACACAGGATACCCTATTGTGGATGCAGGTATGCGCGAATTAAACTCTACTGGTTTTATGCATAACCGTGTGCGTATGATTGTTGCCTCATTTTTAACCAAACATTTATTAATTGACTGGCGTTGGGGAGAACTTTATTTTGCTAAAAAGTTATTAGACTACGATTATGCAGCTAATAATGGCGGTTGGCAATGGGCAGCAGGTAGCGGTTGTGATGCTGCACCTTATTTTAGGGTATTTAACCCCACATTACAAACCGAAAAGTTTGATAAAAAGTTAGCGTACATTAACAAGTGGATACCTGAGTTAAACAGTTTTAAATATCCTCCACCTATAATAAACCATGATTTTGCCCGTAAAAGAGCTTTGGAAGTTTATGGTAAAGCATTAAAAAAAGAAGCGGTTTAGTGGAAAGTAGAGGGTTTTGAGTAGTGAGTAGTGCTGGGTTACAAGTTAATTGGTGTTCTGGAAAATTTTTTTTAAATAAGTTTACGCAATAGGCTCTTTTTACGGTAGGTTCACATACCCTAAATACAAGAGTTTGAGTAATTTTTCTGAATTAAATCATAAAATATTATGTTCAATGAGAATGAATCAAAATTAGCTTGCATTTAAAGTAGTAGGGCAATTTTGTAAATTCCTATTGCGTAAATTTTGCATATTTAGTTGCCCTCTAAATCGGGCACAAATGCTTTGTACAAAACACAATTATTTGCCGATTCTATAACGTAAGCTTCACCAGGTAAAATGGCAATCACTTCTCCTTGTTTAATTATCAAATTACGACTACTATTAATTATAGCACTTCCTTCTATAGCTATTAAAATCTCTAAAGATTTTGCAATGCTTTCATGTTGATTTGAATGAAGCGTAATCTTTTCTATACCAAAATCGGGTACAGGGCATGGGTATAAAACCGCATTATTCCCTATATCTTCCCCTTTCATCACATTGGGTTTTATAGGTGTAAAAAGGGTGTGTTTCATTAATTCGGGTACATCAATGTGTTTTGGGGTAAGACCACCACGTAGCACATTATCGCTGTTTGCCATTAATTCTACATTTTGTCCTTCTAAGTAAGCATGTGGAATTCCTGCGCCTTGAAACACTGCTTCTCCAGGATTGGCATTGACGATATTAAAGAAGTAAATAGAAAAAATACCCCTGTCAATAGGCTTAATCTCTTCTACGCCTTCATATAATTTACACACCCACCAACCTGGTTCGGCTTTTGTTAATAAATTATCTTTCTTTTTACGCAATTCTCTATCAATAAGTGTAGTCAACATGTTATCGATATCAATTTGTTGTAATTCCATTACGCATTGGTACAAACCTTTAATGCCTTCTTGTTTAAACAAAGGAATTAGTTTATGAAATTCTTTCTCACTCCACAGCGTTTTTTCTATTTCCTCAAGAGATTTAAAACCATGTAAAAGCCAAAATTCACTTAAAGCTACCATCACTTCGGGTTTGTGGTTGCGATCTTTGTAGTTACGATGTGGAGCATTGATGGGTATACCCCTTGTTTCTTCGTCAGCAAAGCCTTTTTCAGCCTCTATCTTGGTAGGATGTACCTGAATAGATAACATATCTTTTACATCTAGAATTTTAAAAAGATAAGGTAGCTCGCCAAAATGGTTATAAACTGCATCGGTAATGGTGGTTGCAGGGTTCGAGGTAATTAATTCGTTTAAAGGCAATTTATTTTCTCCGTCCGAAACTAAAGAAGCGGCAGAAGGGTGTGCGCCCATCCAATATTCGGCGCAGGGTTTATTTTCAATATTATTAAAATGAATAAGGCTGGGAATAAATTGGTGTCCACCCCATGCATAATGCTGAACTTTGCCTTGTAATGATAGAGTTTTACTCTTAAGTTGCATAGTTGATTATTTTAAAATCGAATATACATGAAGAATAAGGAAATTGGTAACAAAGGGGAAATATTAGCTAGAAATTTTTTAATTGTTAACGGATATACTATTGAAAATAATAATTGGAGATACCAGCATTTAGAAGTAGATATTATTGCTAGTAAAGAGCAGAAACTTCACTTTGTAGAAGTAAAAACACGAACCAATACCACTTTTGGGTTGCCAGAAGAAAGTATTAGTAAAACTAAAATGGGACATTTAAAGCGAGCTGCCGAAGCGTATTTACATTTTAACACTGAATGGGGAAGGATACAGTTTGATGTAATTGCCATTATGTTGAGTAATAAAAGGGAAGAGATATTGTTTATAGAGGATGTTTTTTTTTAATGTAGGTATGTTGTTAAAATAAATTTAGCAGCTAACACTTATTCAACTATTTTTAAGCTAGTAACTACCAACTTCCATCTAAGCACTAATCATCAATCTGTAATACCTAACAACTAATAGCTAACCACTCCCCACTTAATAACCTACAATTTTTTCAATAGTAGGGGAGCATTTTATTCATTTTAATCATTTGATGATTGATTTGCAAATAACCCTCTACTTTTACAAACGCTACAAACCCGAACTATCGCCTTAGAAATGGGGAGGAAAGTCTGGACAGTATAGAGCAACCCACCGGTTAAGAGCCGGCTTCTTAAACCATTAAGAAAGAGAAAGTGCCACAGAAAATAACTGTCCCATTTATTTGGGATGAGGGTGAAAATGTAGGGTAAGAGCCTACAATTTTTTTTAGTAATAAAAAAAATGGGTAAACCTTGGGTACTGTAATGCCACGTATAGAAACGTTTGAGAGCGGCTCGTTCAATGTTTCAGGGTAGGCAGCAACAGGTAAAACAGTAATGTTTATCGCAGATAAATGATAGTTTAGAAACAGAATCCGGCTTATGAGGTTTGTAGCATTTTTTATACTTTAATAATTTGTTTTTAATAAATTTATACCACATGCCCCAATCTATTTGCTTCCCTTCTATATATTTACAATATTATTTTTTATAAAGATGACGGTTAGTACTTATGTTATAATCTCTATTGTTTTATGTCTTCTTTTGGTAGCTTTTTTTTCTGGCTACGAAATTGCATTTATTAGTGCCAATAGATTAAACATTGAACTTAAAAAGAAACAAGGCAAAAAAAGTAGTCTTGTTATTTCTAGATTTACCGAGCATCCCGCACAATTTATTGGTTCCTGTTTGGTAGGACTCATACTTTTTATGGTGGGTTACGCATTATTATTTGATGAACTATTGAAACTCACGGTATGGAATCCTCTTCAATTGCATAGTGACTATCTAAAACTAATTTTTGATACCCTTTTGGTGGCACTAGTATTTTTATTCCTTGGCGAGTTTTTACCTAAAGCAATATTTAAAGCTAAAGCAGATACCTTGCTGTATTCGCTGTCACCTATTGCAAACTTCTTTTATTATACCTTTTTAAACATCACCATGCTTTTTGTAGGTATTGCGCAATGGGTACTTAAATATATATTTAATTTAAAAATTGGAGATAAAAGCACAGTTTTTAACAAGGTAGACTTAGAGTATTTCTTTCATCAAAACAAAGAATTAGATGAAGAGAAACAGGAGTTTAATACCGATTTATTCGAAAATGCTTTAAGCCTACCTTCTATTAAAATTAGACAATGTTTAGTGCCAAGAACAGAAATTGAAGCCATCGAATTAAAAGAAAGTATTCAAAATGCCACAGCTATTTTTGTTAAGACTCGGTTGAGTAAATTAATTGTTTACAATACCAATATCGACAACATTGTTGGATATATACACCAATTAGATTTATTTAAAAAGCCCTCAACCTTACAAGAAATACTACACCCCATTCCTGTTGTACCTGAAACAATGGTAGTTACCGATTTAATAAATAAATTTACAAGAGAGCGTAAAAGTATTGCTTGGGTAGTAGATGAGTTTGGAGGAACGGCGGGGATTGTGACAATGGAAGATGTTTTGGAAGAGATTTTTGGAGAAATTCAGGATGAATATGATATTGAAGAATTTGTGGACAAACAAATTGCCGAGGACGAGTATATTTTTAGTGGGAGATTGGAACTAGACTTTATTACGGAAAAGTATAATTTAGAATTCTCTGTTCAGGAAAGCGAAACCTTAAGCGGCTACATTATTAATGAGTTTGAAACTATACCAAAGCATGGTGAAATTATTATCATAAATAATTACCAGTTTAGTATTCTTACAGTTAGCGATACACGGATAGAAATGGTAAAATTGAAAATTTTAAGATAAATTTCCTGAAGAATATAATGGTAGTAATGTACATAATGTTGCTGTGAAATCACTTTTAAAGAACCCTTTTGCAAAACCCTTTTCAATTATAATCGCGTTTAAAACATAGGAATGTATGTGATTTACCAACTTTAAAAAAGTTTTCAAATCATCTAGGTAAACTGGAAAAGCAATGTATCATTAGAATAGAAGAGAATTGTTTTTATTTCAATTTCCAAATAGGTAGAATATGTCTTTTACTACTAACCTAAAAAAAACAAAGGAGCACGAACAATTTTCTTTTTCTTCTTTACTTCATTCCTTACTTTGTGCTACTTTAAGCCTTAGGGTCTTTGGGGCGGAAATTAAATATACAATCAAATAATACCCCCAACTATTTTAGTTTTGGCTATTTCTTTTCATACTTTGCTAAAATCCACATGTCAGGTATGTAAACTTGATATTTACTTCCCAACCATTTAGTAATACCCCATACAAAGGGCGATGAAACGATGCCTTTGGCTTGTACTAGTGTGTAAAGACTATCATTCATAGCATCTTCATACTTTAAACAATAATAAGTAGGGGTGTTAGGTGTTGTGGATAGGGCGGAAAGGAAAGTGGATTTTTTAGGATATACCTTAAAATTCAACTTATTCTGGGATAGAAAATGATACTCCAAACCACTTTCGGTTGTGTACGGGCTTTGTTGATAACACAGAATTTCTTTTTGATGGTCATTAACCTCCTCATTAACCCTTTTTATAAATTTAATGGGTTGTTTATATGGTTCAAAAGCAAGTAAAACCACAAATAGTATATTAATGATGACAGAAAATCCTATTCCTACTTTTATTAACCACCCATAATAAATATTATTCCATAAATTTTTAAGGAGAGACTGAAGCTTTACAGAATTGCGATAAGCTTCTGCTGCCAAATAAACCATGAAAAATAAGACTGGAAAAACAAAACGTTCTTCTTTATGACCCACAATGCTATGCCCCACAATAAAGAAAAAAATAGCAATGGCAAAAGGATTTTTATAATTGAATAAGCTTTTGGTAAATAGCCAAAATAGAAAAAAGGAAAGAAATGGCACTGTAATAACTGCTAGTATTGCTACATAATACCACCAAGGCGATGTGCCAAAAGCCGCTGCTTTACCTTGGATGATATTGGCATAAAAATAATTGTAGGGTGTAAAGCAAAACTTTCCATAAAAACGAACATCCAACAACATATTGATTGCAACCCCCACTAAGAAGCCCGTTTTAATAAAAACAATTTTTTTCCAATCTTTATAGTAATTAATTAAAACCCACAATGCTAGTCCTATTAAACTAAATGCAACTTGAAACCTAAAGTAAAAGGAGAATGCTAAAACAAATCCAGAAAGTAAGGATAACCACAAGGCTTCTTCTTTTTTCATGGCTCTTTCCACAACAAGAATACCTAATAAAAGAAATAAGCCCCCCATTGTTTCGGCACTAAAACTGCTCCTCAATACGGGGATGATGCCTATAAAGTTTGTTAGGAGTAGCAGAATGAATAGGTATTGCTCTTTTTTAAATTTCTTGATTATTAAATAGTTACACAAGCCAAAACCTAGTAGACCTATTATTATATGTACAACCGAAAAAATAGTAAACCTATTACTGATACCTATATAAGTAAGCAATTTATACGTTTCTATAAAGAGATAGGGTTGAAGTGACGGACGAATTTGATCCTTAAACTCCCAAGTAAGCACCGAAGCAGGGCTCAATCCTAGTTTATAAGAGGCAAACTCAACTATCTGAAAGTACTCATCCGAATGAAAGAAGAAAGTATGCCAAGCCGTTAACATTTGTATTACAAATGCAGTAAACAGTAAAAACTTAATCCTTATATCTATTTGTTTCAAACGGATACTATATATTATATATTTAAACCACCACAAGCACTAATAACCTGCCCTGTAATATAACTACTTAGGTCGCTTGCCAAGAATAGGGTAGTATTTGCTATTTCCTCACTTTTGCCAAATCTACCCAACGGTATTTTCTTTAAAAACTCAGTTGCACCTGCGCCCGCATGAAGGTATTCAGTCATATCTGTTTCAATAAAACCTGGTGCAATAGCATTACATCTAATGTTTCGGCTTCCCAATTCGGCAGCGATAGATTTTGTAAAACCAATAATTCCTGCTTTACTTGCAGCATAACTACATTGGCCAGCATTACCACGAACCCCAATAATAGAACTCATGTTAATAATAGAACCCGATTTTGCCTTCATCATTGGCTTAATTACTTGTTTGGTAATATTAAAAACACTTTTAAGGTTAATATCAATAACATCATCCCATTGTTGTTCCGTCATACGCATAAGCAAATTATCTTTACTAATGCCAGCATTATTTACACAAATATCAATAGTGCCAAACGCCTGTAAAACATCGGCTACAAAAGTTTCAGCCTGTAAAAAATCTGCTGCATTGCTTTTATAAGCTTTAGCTTTTACACCCAACCCTTGTAATTTAACTTCTAAAGCTGCGGCTTTCTCAGCACTACTATCACTAACGTAAGTAAGGGCAATGTTTGCACCATGTTCTGCTAACTTAAGGGCGATTGCTTCTCCAATACCACGAGCGGCCCCTGTTACAATTGCTACTTTATTTTCTAATAACTTCATAAATTATCCTGTTAAATGAGGCTTCAAATATAATATATATAGGTGTTTAATAATTTTTGCGTGAGAATAAGGGTAGATAAGCTAGTTTTTGACTTGTTTATTGGTTATTAAAGGCTAAAACCCCCATTCATCTCCTACATCACTCATTAATTTAACTAAATGAGAGGCTCATTTGATCAAATTAATGCTTCATTTGGTCAAATTAATGGCTCATTTGATCAAATTAATGGCTCATTTGATCATATTAATGGTGCATTTGGTCAAATTAATGCTTCATTTGATCAAATTAATGGCTCATTTGATCAAATTAATGGCTCATTTGATCAAATTAATGGTTCATTTGATCAAATTAATGGCTCACTTGATCAAATTAATGCTTCACTTAGTCAAATGAAAGGCTCATTTGGTCAAATTAATGGCTCATTTGATCAAATTAATGGTTCATTTGATCAAATTAATTGTGCATTTGATCAAATTAATGCTTCACTTAGTCAAATGAAAGGCTCATTTGGTCAAATGGAATGGTGTATTTAGTCAAATTGAAGGTTATTTAGCCAATTGAAAGGATATATCAATAATAAGAATAGACCTCTTCGGAAATTGAAAAAAGCTATATTTTCAGGTATCAGGTGTAACGTAAATCGTCATTGTAAGGCACGAGAAATCTAACCAGAGGCAGTAAACAAATTTGAAAATGCCTTTCTTTTATTCAGAATGAGATTTCTCGT
>Ga0007836_1000169_pt1 | contig 15788 bp, 16 predicted proteins | sample CryBogCBE23Oct07_FD_71205 | JGI IMG/M metagenome (GOLD analysis project Ga0007836, IMG submission 71205) | Freshwater microbial communities from Crystal Bog, Wisconsin, USA - CBE23Oct07 | ecosystem: Environmental > Aquatic > Freshwater > Lake | place: Crystal Bog, Wisconsin, USA | collected...
GTTTTTCTTGTTTAATTTAGATTAGCGCTTATCCCTTTTACATTCACTCAAATGAATGTTTCATTAACATAAATCCGTTTTCCATTCATGCAAGTTGAAGCTCCACTCAATCGAGTGGAAGTCTCACTCGCCTGAGTGAAAGTTGCATTAGTGCTTGTCCGTGGTCCATTCAAACGAGTCGAAGTTCCACTCAAACGAGTCGAAATCTCACTCGCCTGAGTGAAAGTTTCAATAGTGCTTGTCCGTGTTCCATTCAAACGAGTCGAAGCTCCACTCAAACGAGTCGAAGTCCCACTCGCCTGAGTGAAAGTTTCAATAGCGATTGTCCGTGTTTCATTCAAACGAGTTAAAATCATGAAGAAAGGATTGAAGGCCTAAAAGCAATAACTGAAAACATTATTAAAGGTAGATGACAGAAAGTGGCGATTGGTTCTGAAAATGAGTTAAAAGCAACATTGTATATTAAATTTACTGTAGATAGTGCATCAGCAAAAATTAGAAGCAGTGGCCTCGAAGGAGACGAAGATAAATTTAGTGAAGTATGGTCTAGTAACATCCCAATTGCTTTAAAAGCTTTAGAACCAATTAGAGATATAAAGTTTCAAGAAGCACTTGAACTATTAAAGAATGTAAAAGAATACTTGGTAAACAACAATTAAAAGTAAAGATGTAAATACTAGTCTGTAAATACCAAGTAGATATCTTTTAGCAGCATGTTTAAGGGCTTTTATCTATTATACTTATATATTGACACTTGGATGTACCTGATTATGTAGCACAATTACTATCAAGGTTTTTGTATAGTAACCTAATTGCTTAGATGCTATTGGTCTTGTATATTCTTGAGGCTTAAATCACAAAGGATTATTATTGATGAACTACAAGTTATTGTATTGCATATTGGGCATAAACAATAACTTGTAGTTCATCAATAACAACTCTATTATTTACTATCCCCTTTTTCAATTCCCAATAATTCTACAGTGAATATCAAAGTAGAACCAGGTGCAATGCTAGGTCCGGCTTGTTGATCGCCATAAGCCAATTCAGAAGGGATAAATAGTTTCCATTTGCTGCCTACAGTCATTAATTGTACTGCTTCTTGCCAACCTTTAATAACGCCATTTAATGGGAAAGTAATAGGTTCGCCTCTATCAACAGAGCTATCAAATACTTTTCCATTAATCAAAGTGCCGTGGTAATGACATTTTACTTTATCTGTCAACAAAGGATGAGTTGTATCGCTACCTGTTTTAATTACTTCATATTGTAACCCGTCAGGTAAAACCTTAACACCTGGCTTTTTTGCATTGGCTGCTAAAAATGCTGCTCCTTCTTTTTTTGCTACAGCAGACTTAGAATCCATTGCCTTTTTGTGATACGCCTCTAAACTAATATCAATTAAAGAATCTGGAATTGCCAAGGTTTTATTCTGTAAAACATCTCCAATGGCTTTTTTCAATAAATCTTGATTAACACCATCAAAACCCTGACTTTTTAAATTCTGTGCAATACGAACACCTATACCGTAACTAGCAGAATCGGTATTGTTTTTAAAAGCAGCAACGGTGGTAACTGCATTTTCTGTGGATACTTTTGTAGCGACTACTTTTTTTGCAACTGTCTTCTTAACTTCTTGTGCGTTAATGGAAATAGCAACGACTGATGCTGCTATAATTAGAACTGCTTTTTTCATTTTTTACTTGTAATTGTTTAATAATTAACTAATTTATTAATGGCGTCATGCACCTTTTGAAAGCCAAACATAGTAAACGTTTCTTCCATCATCGAATTTATTTCTGCATTGCATAAATTTCCGATGGTTCCTTCGTGTGTATGATGGATGTCTATGTTGTAATTGAACGCATTATTTTCTATTGCCCTGCCTACTTGTTTGTAAGCATCGCGGAAAGGAATGCCTTGTAAAACAAGCTTATTTACTTCCTCTACGCTGAAGATGTATTTGTATTTCTTATCGGTAAGTATTTGCTCCTTTACAGAGATATTACTCAGCATAAGCGTTGCCATCTTGATGCAATCTTTTAGTGTAGCAAAAGCTGGAAAAAGATGTTCTTTTAGTAACTGTAAATCACGGTGATACCCACTCGGAAGATTGGTAGTCATCATCATAATCTCATTTGGTAATGCCTTGATACGGTTGCAATGGCTGCGTATCAGTTCAAAGACATCAGGATTCTTCTTGTGCGGCATAATGCTACTACCAGTTGTTAGTTCTTGAGGAAAGGAAACAAAATCAAAGTTTTGATTGAGGTATAAACACATATCCATGCTTAATCTTGCCAATGTTTCCGCCACATTAGCCAAAGCTTGTGCAGTGATTCGTTCCGCTTTACCCCTTCCCATTTGGGCATACACTACATTGTAGTTAAGATTATCAAACCCTAATAATTCAGTAGTCAATGTACGGTTGATAGGAAATGAAGAGCCATAACCGGCAGCAGAGCCCAATGGGTTTTTATTAACGACTTTATAAGCGGCTTGAAGGGTGATTACGTCGTCCACCAAACTCTCGGCATACGCACCAAACCACAAACCAAAAGAGGATGGCATGGCTAATTGTAAATGAGTATAACCTGGAAACAAATGATTTTTGAACGCTTCGCTTTGAGATTGTAACAAGGAAAAGAATGGAAGAATTGTGTTAACCAACTCCTCAATCTCATTACGAAGGAATAGTTTAATGTCCACCAATACCTGATCGTTGCGACTACGGGCAGAATGTATCTTCTTACCCATCTCGCCCAACTTCTCAGTCAATAGAAATTCTATTTGAGAATGAATATCCTCTACACCATCTTCAATCTTAAAGTCGGAATCAAGCGTTCTTTGGTAGATAGATTGCAATTCCTTAACGATAATATCTTTTTCTTCATTGGTCAATAGGCCAATGGTAGCCAACATGGTAACGTGCGCAATAGACCCCAATACATCAAAAGGGGCAAGAAGTAAATCCATTTCACGATCCTTTCCTACGGTGAAAGTTTCTACTTCCTTAAGCGAGGTAATATCTTTTTGCCAGAGTTTCATAATAGTTACAAGTTACTGGTCGCTGGTTACAAGTTTCAGGTTTCTGGATACAGGTTACGGGTGTTTTCACCTGTAACTTGCAACCAGTAACCTGCATCTGGCACTAGCTTCCTTCTTCTGGGTAGTTATTCAGATTCTTTTCTACCCATTGAATAAATTTGTTCATTCTTTTACTTAATGATTCAAAGTCTAATTTCAGTGAATCATACATTACTACATCCTTAAAAGAGCCTGTTTCAAACAAAAAATCCAGATGTATTATAGTTTCATCACATTCTGATTGAGACCAAACTAAATATTTTATGAAATCGGCTTTATATCTTCTCCTTCCATATCCCTCAACCAAAATTGATGTTACCGATTTAGATGAACGTCTGATTTGTGAACCTTCCTCAAATAACTCAAACTTGGGTAGTAAAAGCGTCATCTTGTGAACAATGATTGCCAATCGCTTAGATTCCTTATAAACTTCCAAATCACGGTAACTTTTCATAATGTTTGCAAGTTACAAGATTCAGGATACTAGTTACTGGTTGAAGGTCACAGGTTCCCAGTACTAGAAACTAGTAACCTGTAACTAGTAACTTACTTCGAGTACTTGTAACTAGAAACCAGTAACCTGTAACTTCTTAAAGCACCAACTGGTCTAATAGCTTTACATACGTTTGAATGCCATCTTCCAATTCTGCTACGTAAATATATTCGTCGGCAGTATGGCTTCTTGCACTGTCACCTGGTCCCATTTTTAAAGTTGCAAAAGGCATCAATGCTTTGTCACTTGTTGTTGGGGAACCATAATAGCCTTTACCTAAAGTAATCCCTGCCTTTACTAATGGATGATCTAAGGCAATAGAAGTAGATTTCATTCTGGTAGTTCTTGGCTTAAACTGACTCTTTAAATTAAGTTTCAAAGCCTCCAATATTTCCTCGAAAGTGTACAGTTCATTTACCCGAACATCTATCACAAACTTGCATTGTGAAGGAACAACATTGTGTTGTTTGTTTTCTGTATCAATAACGGTAACAGTCAACCTTGACTCTCCCAATAACTCACTTACCTTCTCAAAATGATAGTTTCTTATCCAGTTTATATCATCTAGTGCTTTGTACAAAGCATTTTCTCCTTCATTGCGTGCTGCATGTCCTGCGCGACCTTGTGCTGTACAATCAATCACCATCAAACCACGTTCTGCCACCGCCATTTCTAGTTTGGTAGGCTCACCAACAATTCCGAAATTGATATTTCCTAAGTAAGGTAAAACCAATTCTATTCCATTCACCCCACTTATTTCTTCTTCGGCACTTGCAGCAAATACCACGTTGTACTTCAAATTATCTTGGTGATAGTAATGCAAGAAAGTAGCAATCAACGAAACCAAACAACCGCCCGCATCATTGCTTCCTAACCCAAATATTTTTCCGTCTTTTTCTATCGGTGTAAAAGGATCCATCGTGTAGCCTTTATTGGGCTTAACGGTGTCATGGTGAGAATTTAATAGAATGCTCTCCTTATTTACATCGTAAGATTTATTCTTAGCATAAATATTATTTCCCACACGAGAATAAGGGATGCCATGCTCATCGAAGAAAGCTCCCAATATCTCGGCTGTTTCATTCTCTTCTTTAGAAAAAGAAGGGGTTGCAATCAATAGTTTCAGAAGCCTTATTGCTTCGTCGGTTAGTTGTTTCATATAAAGTATTTGCCCCCATGCCCTAAAGGGGTGTATGGAGAATTGCTTAATTATTCAAAATTGTTGTACCTGCTTCACCAGTAATCAGCTCCTTCAGTTGTTCCGCCTTGCCAATAATCACTTTACTTACGCCACTATTGATAGCTGCAAAGGCATTGTCCAACTTGGGAATCATCCCAGCAAAAATGATTTGCTTCTCTTTCAATTCACTGTAAGTTGTTGGATTGATAGATGGAATTACACTTGCATCATCGTCTGCATCCATCAATACCCCACTCTTTTCAAAGCTATAAATCAACTCAACATCATAAATACTACTCAATGCTTTAGCCGTTTCCTGTGCAATTGTATCTGCATTTGTGTTTAGCAATAAGCCATTTCCATCGTGGGTAATGGGTGCTAATACTACTGCTATATTCTGTTCTAACAAACTTTGTAGTAACCCTGTATTTACTTCATCCACATCACCAACAAATCCGTAATCAATAGTAACCCTATCCCCGCCCCCTTCCCCTAAAGGGGTGATAGGAAGTCGCTTGTGAGCTTTAATTGCGTTTCCATCGGCACCAGTCAATCCTATTGCATTGCAACCATTTGCTTGTAATTGTGCCACCACATTCTTATTGATAGCACCCGCATACACCATGGTGACAATCTTTAGTGTAGCGGCATCTGTAATGCGTCTGCCATCAATCATTTGTTGCTCAATGCCTAAATCAGCAGCTAGTTTAGTAGCTAATTTACCACCTCCATGAACCAATAAACCAAGCCCCCGTCCCCTAAAGGGGTGTTGTGGAGAAGAGTTCCCAAATAGTTCTGAAAAGTCTTTCAGAAAAGAAGTTAACTTCTCTTCATTATCTATAATGTTGCCCCCAATCTTTATGACATATAATTTCTTCTTGCTACTGCCCCCATCCCCTAAAGGAGTGTTATAGAGAGTAGAAGTTGTCTCATTGATAATTGATGAAATAGTATTTAATACTTTATCCATTTCTTTATAAACTTCTTCATTTTTAAATCTAATAACTCTTAATCCAAGTTCCTTTAGATGCTTTTCCCTTATTTCATCATTCCTTTTTGCTTCATCAGTATCATGTATCCCGCCATCCAGTTCAATAACCAATTTCAATGAATGGCAATAAAAATCGACTATATAAATTGCAATTGGGTGTTGTCTTCTAAACTTTGCCTTCCATTGATTAATATGAATTTCCTTCCATAATATCTCTTCAGCCTGCGTCATATTATTTCTCAACTGTTCAGCTTTCTGGAATATCAAATTGCTCGCCCCATAATGCATATTGTCTTTCATACTCTTCATTTTTCTCCCTATACACCCCTTTAGGGTACAGGGGCTTTCTTTACTTCTATAGGGTACAGAGGTTTGCTTCACCCCTTTAGGAGACGGGGGCTCAAAATTTCCGCCAACACTGCTTGTGCTGCCCAAACCCTGTTACCTGCTTCTTGCGTCACAATACTATTCGGACTATCCAATATCTCATCGCTCAGTTCCACATTTCTTCTCACAGGAAGACAGTGCATCACCTTCGCATTATTTGTCAAAGCCATCTTTTCCTTGGTTAGCATCCATCGTGGATCGTTAGTGTGCATCTTCCCATAATCGTGGTAAGTACTCCAATTCTTCACATAGATATAATCTGCATCAGCCAATGCCTCATCCTGATTTTGATTGATTGTAGCTCCCTTTGTAAACTTTTCATCCAACGCATAACCTTCAGGATGCGTAATTACAAAGTCTGCTTCCCCCCAAGCATTGATCCATTCTGCAAAACTATTTGCCACACATTGAGGCAAAGGTTTTACGTGCGGTGCCCACGTAAGTACCACTTTAGGACGTTTTTTAGTTAGTGGATTAGCCAATAAATCTTCTTGAATCGTAATAATGTCTGTGAAAGATTGCAATGGATGCAACGTAGCACTCTCCAAACTTACCACAGGAACGCCCGCATATTTGATAAACTGATTCACATACATTTCACTATAATCGTCAGTACGGTTTTGCAAGCCAGGGAAAGTTCTGATTGCTAATATATCAAAATATAACCCCATTATCGGGGCAGCATCCTTGATGTGTTCAACGGTATTTCCACTCATGATGGCACCTTCTTCAAATTCCAATGCCCAACCTTCCTTATCTACATTAAAAACAATGGCTTCCATCCCTAGATTCTGAGCAGCTACCTGTGTGCTCAATCTAGTACGCAAACTTGGATTGAGGAATAACAACCCGATGCGTTTATTAGCCCCCAATGCCTTATCCATCAACGGATTGGCTTTGTATGCCAATGCCTTTTTAGCCAAATCATTGATGGCCGCACCAATATTTGGTTGCGAAGGCGTTACTACATCATTAACCGAAATAAATTGTTTCATAATCCAAACCCGCTTCTGCGGAATATTTTGATGATAAAAAAGAGTTATAAGTATTAGTTATTCAGTTTGTAATTTTAAGTCTTAGAATATTTATACAAAAACTTTAACTCCTCTGTTATTACACGCTAATCCAATAATCTAATACTTACAACTTATTACTTATAATCTATAACTTACTACTTCCTTACTTTCAATAGCGCAATTGCCCCCTTCAAAGCACTCAAAAATTCATCCGCATGTGCCTTTGTTAGAGCCAATGATGGCAATAAACGGATTACATTTGGCTTTGCTTCACCAGTAAATACTTTGAATTCAGTCAGCAAAGTCTTCTTTAAATCCTTCAAATCTTCTGGTACATCAAAGCCAATCATCAAGCCTCTTCCACGAACATTTTGTAAACCTTCGATAGCTTTCAATTCCTCTGTAATATAAGCTCCTAATTCTTTTGCATGATTAATCAAACCATCTTGTTCTATCACTTCCAACACTGCCAATGCCGCAGCACAAGCCAAATGATTGCCACCAAAAGTAGTACCTAGCAAGCCATATTTAGCCTTGATATGTGGCGCAATCAGGATGCCGCCGATAGGAAATCCATTGCCCATTCCCTTCGCCATAGAATAGATGTCGGCATTAACGCCTGCATAATCATGGGCAAAAAACTGTCCGCTCCTGCCATAACCACATTGCACGCTATCTGCTATATAAACTGCATTATGCTTATCGCACAATGTTCTTATCAATTGTAGAAAACTGGTGTTAGCCAAAATAATTCCACCAACACCTTGAATGCCTTCTATGATAACAGAAGAAATTTCATTGCCATGTTTTTCAAAGCAAGCAGTAAGAGCCGCTTCGTCATTAAATGGAAGGAAAATAATGTTATCCGTTTCATTTACCGGGGCAACGATAGATGGATTATCAGTAGCAGCCACCGCCAAAGAAGTACGTCCGTGGAAAGATTTACTAAAAGCAACCACCTTCTTTTTTCCATTATGGAAGCTAGCCAGTTTAAGCGCATTCTCATTTGCTTCTGCACCACTATTACATAAAAACAATTGAAAATCATCCTTGCCACTCACCTTTCCTAGCTTTTCAGCCAACTGCGCTTGGATAGGAATGATGATGGAATTAGAATAAAAAGCAATCTTCTCCAACTGTTCCTCTATGCGTTTAACCCAATGAGGATGTGTATGTCCGATACTGATTACAGCGTGACCGCCATACATATCCAAGTACTGAACACCATTTTCATCCCAAACATTGCTGCCAAGAGCCTTTGTAATAGTAATGTTGTTGAGGGGATATACGTCGAATAAGGTCATAATGAGTTATACGTTTTAAGGTTAGAGGTTTAAGGTTTAGGGTTTAAGGTTTAGGGTTTAAGGTAGGAGAAACTGTACCGCCACCTGTTCTTAAAAATTTTAAGAACGAAATAAGCATCGCCCTTACCTCATTAATCAATTTATTTACAATATCGTAATCTTCTTTGGTAATATAACTACATTCCATAGCGGCAAAACAACAATAATCCGCTTCGTTGGTAGAGCCTAATGAGTTATCGAGAAAATGAGCAAAATCTTTATCAGTAAATCGCCCACATCCTTCTGCAATATTTAAGGGTACAGATAATGCAGCCCTCAATAATTGAGATGTAAGCTCGTAGCGTTCTTCTTTAGGGAACTTTACAACAATATTTTTCTTTACAAACATGTACATTAAATGCGATTTATTCCATACGGCCAATTTTTTATAATCCCTCATTTTTCATTTTTTAATATTTCAAATGGGGATAGTTCTTCCCAAAAACCGCCTTCTTAAGTCCTTCATCTTCGCTGCCCTAAACCTTACGCCTTATACCTTCAACCCTTCCTAAAACCCTGCACCCTTTAGTCGTAATCCCAGCGTTTCTTCAAAACCAAAAATTAAGTTCATATTCTGTACCGCTTGTCCTGAAGCTCCTTTTAGTAAGTTATCTATTACTGAATGAACAACTACTTTATTGCCCACAATCTCAATATTCACAAAACATTTATTGGTGTTTACCACTTGCTTTAGATTAATGGGTTCAAGCGATATTTTAGTGAAAGGTTCATTCTGATAAGCAGCTTTGAATACTTCCAGTATCCTTTCTTTGCCCCAGTTACATTTAAAAGTAGAACTGATGAAGATACCCCTAGTGAAATCTCCCCTCCAAGGAACAAAGTTTAGGTCAAAAGCTTCTACTCGATTACCAGTTTCTGCTTGTAATAAAGATTGTATTATCTCTGCATTATGCTGATGGGTAAGCGTTTTATACGGTGAAATATTATTGGCCCTCCAACTAAAATGTGTGGTTGTGCTCAAGCTTTGTCCTGCACCTGTGCTGCCAGTAATACCCGTTGTATAAACATCTTCATGCAAGAAAGCTCCTTCTTTTGCAAAAGGTAAAAGCCCTAATTGAATAGCGGTAGCAAAACAACCGGGGTTAGCAATGCTATCAGCTTTCTTTATTAGTTCCCTGTTTAATTCAGGTAAGCCATAGATGAAGTTTCTTCCTTTTATGTATGCATCAGCTTGTAAACGGAAGTCGTTACCTATGTCAATCAGCTTTACTTCAGGTGCAATTTCATGTTCCAATAAGAACTTCTTTGCCTCTCCGTGACCAGCACAAAAGAAGATTACATCAACATGTTCCTTTGTAAGAGGGGGAATGGTTGCCACAAATTGAATATCGGTATCCCCAACTAAATCTGTATGAACTTTGCTCAACAGATTGCCAGCATTGCTTCCACTCTGCACAAAAGCTAGTTCTACCTGTGGATGATTAATCAATAATCTTATTAATTCCCCACCTGTATATCCTGCACCGCCTATAATCCCTGCTTTTATCATTCGTATTTATTTAAAATCGGGTAAAAGGTATAAGGTATAGGGTTAGGAGAAAGTAAAAGGAAGAAGGCAAAACAAAATCCTTATATTTCTTAATCCCATTTTTTATTTCCACTTTCTACCTCACACCTTTTCACATCCCTTCTACCTTAATCCTTCCACCTTTTACCCTTTACCTTATTACCCTTTTGAGTTACTCTCCTTCACTTTATTCCAAATAGATGTCTGGTTGCCGAATATTTTGCTAAATCCACGTGCATCCTCGCCAGTAAAGCCTGTATTCATTTCACCATATTTACCAAACTTGGCACTCATCAAATCGTAATTGCTCTCTATTCCTATTATTTGGAAACGGTACGGTAACAATTGCACAAACACATCGCCTGTAACGTTATGCTGACTATTCGTTAGATAAGCTTCTATGTCGCGCATTACAGGATCAAGAATCTGACCTTCATGCAGCCAATTTCCATAAAATTGTGCTAACTGATCTTTCCAGTTTAGTTGCCATTTGGTAAGCACGTGCTTCTCTAAAGCATGGTGTGCTTTTAGAATCACCATTGGGGCAGCGGCTTCAAAACCAACACGTCCTTTAATACCAATGATTGTATCTCCCACATGAATATCTCTACCGATACCAAATCCACCAGCTATGGTTTGCAAATATTGTATAGCCAAAGAAGGATGACTGAAAACTCGGTCATTGATAGCTTTCAACTCTCCTTTTTCGAAGGTTAGTTTTACTTCTTCTGCTTCAGTTTTAGTTACTTGCGTAGGCCAAGCACTTTCTGGAAGAATCCCCTTACTGTTCAATGTTTCCTTTCCTCCCACACTCGTTCCCCACAAACCTTTGTTGATACTGTACATGCTTTTTTCAAAGTTCATGTCCACATTCTTGCTTTTCAAGTAAGCAATTTCTTCTTCCCTGCTTAGTTTCAAGTCACGAATTGGGGTAATGATTTCTACACCCGGAATCATGATATGGAAAATCATGTCGAAACGTACTTGATCGTTTCCTGCACCAGTGCTACCGTGAGCAACCGCTGTTGCATTCAGCTTTTTGGCATGTTCTGCAATGTGCAAAGCCTGACTCAAACGTTCGGCACTCACACTTAGCGGATAAGTATTATTCTTTAAAACATTACCATAAATCAAATATTTAATGATACTATCGTAGTAATCTTCAACCGCATTGATGGTAACGTGCGTTTTCACGCCCAATTTATAAGCATGTGCTTCAATGTGCTTTAGTTCTTCTTCACTAAAACCTCCCGTATTTACAATAATGCTGTGCACATCAAAACCCCTGTCATCAGTCAGATATTTTACACAATAAGAAGTATCCAATCCACCGCTAAAGCCTAATACTATCTGTTTTCTAGTTTCACTCATTTGTATAAGTTGTAAGTTTTAAGTTATAAGTAGTAAGTTAAAAGTCAAAAAGCAATTTGAAATACTTTATTTTGTGTATAGAAGTAACATGGTTAGTAGAAAAAGAATGCCAAAGATTGATTTGAGTAATCCACTACTTGTTTTCCCTTCTTTTTTATAAAACCATTTAAGCAATTTGCTTTGCTTAATAGCATTAAAGCGTTCATACACTTCAGAATGTTGCTTAAAGTTATCTGCAGTTTCTTTTGGCTCGTAATGATCTTTGGGATCGAAAAGCATGGCAGTACACATACAGTTCTTGCGACCCTTGCTCATTAAAATATCATAATTAACACAACTCTTACAGCCCGCCCAAAAGTCTTCATCATCCGTTAATTCGCTGTAAGTAACAGGTTCATAGCCAAGATCGCTATTAATTTTCATGACCGCTAAGCCTGTTGTTAAACCAAATATTTTTGCATCTGGATACTTCTCTCTCGACAAATTAAATATCTTTTGTTTGATGGTTTTTGCCACACCACTTTTTCTAAAATCAGGGGCAACAATTAATCCACTGTTTGCCACAAATTGACCGTGACTCCATTCTTCAATGTAACAAAACCCTACCCATTCGCCTAATGTAGATAAAGCAATAACTGCTTTTCCTTCCAACATTTTGGCTGCAATATATTCTGGACTTCTTTTAGCAATACCTGTTCCGCGTGCTTTGGCAGAAGCCTCCATTTCGTCTGTTATTCTAATTGCATAATGGGTATCTAAATAATCGGCTACCCTAACAATAATTTCGTGATTTTCCACCGTATAGTAAGTTATAAAAGCTAAATAAGATTGTTTTAAACATGCATTTAATAAATGCTAGTAACATGGGAATGCTTCACTGATAGGGGCAACTGGCTATATGCTCGTCCTATCAGAAACTGGGACGTGGTCGAGGAAATGAAATAAAAGCAGGCATAACAGTAGTGAACTGTAATGCTTTTAAATATGTAGTTGTATTTTTCAACTGCTTTTTAATTAAATTATTTATGAGGGCGTAAAAGTATATACTTTGTTTTAAATAAAGCAATAATGCAATTAAAAAATTTGGTTAATAGATTTCATTTGTATCATAATGCTTTTAGCTTACCCAATACTTTTTGCTAAATTGCCTCAACATCCATGTTTATCTTTTGAACATACATTTTGGATTGTTGATTTTTTTTGTTTCTAAAAAGCACTTTCATTTTCATGCGCTAAACAGTCTTGTTTTGGTCATAAATATACTTGTTTGTCACGAAAATAAGAAAATACTAATCCTACTAGTTCTTGTTACACCATAAGTGTTTTTGTTAATGACATAGAATTGTTTGTTTTTGGCGTTTACTAACAAAATTTACCATAAAACAAACAGTAAATTCCTTATTGCACCCTTGTAAAAGGCATCTACTAAAATGTTCAACCTGTAAACATTGATATAGGAGTAATTTGCTTTTAAATATTGGAAGAGAATAGGTTTGCAAGGATATTTTACACGCAAGTCTACTCAATTTAATGTTTGCTTCAGGGAGTAATTTGTGATACTCTGATTTGTGGTATATTAAATAAAGAATTAATTGTTATATTCTTGTAGGTATAACTTCTCTGTAAAGCTAATATAGATTAAAAAAAGTGCAGCCCCACCCTATGTAGAACTGCACCGGAATTTATGCTTGGTTTGGCTTACTTAAGAATTGACCGAATTAGAAGTAAAATCCTGCCTTTAAAGTCAGATAATTGGCAACAAAGCCAAATGCATTTTCATTTACATGATTATAGGCCAAGGTAATTTCCTTACTCCTAGAGAATGCATATCCTGCACCTAAAGAGTACCCAGCAGAATTTCCACTTGGGCTTGAAACGCAATAACTCTTGTCGTATTTTGGCTCAACAAATACTTTAGGTATTACTTTATACCTGATACCTAAATGATAGGAAATAACCGAAACATCTTGAAGTGTATAGATGCCATTATCCTTTCCAGCAAGTCCAAAATGGTCAGCACCAACATTAATTCCAACTTTATGGTTAATAGGAATTATAAAATTTAAACCTTCTCCAAAACCTGATTTAAAATAATTTGCTAAATCTCCTGTTGGAATTGTGTAAAAAGCGTTAACACCAAACTTGAACCCATCAGTTCTAGCTGTTTTGATTCTAGTTTGTGAACCAGATTCGTTTTTTTTACTACGCTTTGGTTCTTTAACGGTTGGAGTTTCCTCGGTAGATTTACTCGCTTTTTTTGAAGTTTTCTCTTCTTTACTTTCAGAAGAATTATTGCTAGTTGCTGCAATAGTATTGCTTGGTGCAACTACAGAAATTGTTCCTACATTAGAAAAGTTATGGAACAATAATTTGTTGGTATTACTGTCTAATGGGTCATAATGCTTAATGTTTTTAAAATAAGCAGGGTACGCAATCATTGTGACTGTTACAGTTTTCTTTACTTCGGTGATAACTGTGTTTGTTTCAAAGAAAGGCTGAACAGCGACATCGCAGTTGTTTTCTAAACTAAAATCACCCGAAACAAGTTGTTTAGCTTGCTCAACATTCACATTCTCGTATGTTTTTGTAAGTGTCATTTTAGTATCGCTAACAGTTAAGTCTGCAACCAGTGGACGTTGAATAATGCCCTTTTTTGAAACATTGATGTAATCAAAATCTATTGTACGTTTTTGTATACTAGATGCGGTTTTGCAAGAAGCAAATAACAAGCATCCTAACCCGATCTGTGAAAATGTATTTATTAATCTTTTCATTGTTTAACTTTTAATTGATGATTATAACCCAGATGATTATTTATGTTTAAGAAATCCTTTTAATAAACCACCCACACCTTTTGTTTCAGTAGTACCAGTGCTAGTTCCTCCATTTGATAAATCAATAGTGCCTTTTGGGAACAAGTTGATATCTTGTAATTGAAAGTTTCTGATGTTTTTAAACGTTGCAGGATAGCCACTCAAAGTAATATTTACTGTGGTAACCTCATTTAGAGTTTCGGAAGTACAACTAGAAAAAGGCTGAACGATTAAATCACATTTTTGTTGTTTAATAAAATCACCCATAGCATTTTCCTTCGCTTCTTTAAAGCTTAGATTGGTGTACGTTTGTTTGATAGTAACCCTTTGGCTACCAACTTGTAAATCAGAAATTAGTGGTTTCTGATAGATACCTTGTTTTGACACGAATGTGTAGTCAAAATCTGACTGAGCAGAACTGCTCTTCTGAGCTGTTTTGCAAGATGAACCTGCAATTAATAAGCTTGCAACCATCGTTAGAGATAAAACTTGTTTTACCATTTTTTTATCATTTTTAAATTAATTTCCTACTCGTTTGGCTTTTCGGTTACGCCCCGTTTAGTTAGTTTCTGGACTCTAATAGTTTATGTTATTATTTAATAATCATTTTAGATTTAGTCTATTTCTACTTAGCGGTTTTATTTTTTCATTTTCACACAAACATATTGTTAAAGTGTACCTCAATTTTTCGCCATCTTTCGCCAACTTTTCATTGTTTTATTGCTTAGACATTTTGCGTAGGCCTAACACATTAAAGTATTTTTACAAATCTGTAGTATTAGTGTTCCTAAAAAAAGTTCTTTTTAGTTCTTTTTATTTAGAAGTTTATAAATTGATTTTTCTATCACTAAGTGATGGAAAAATGGCCACCCGTATTATTCACTTTCACTAATTTATTGCAAATAAAATCACATTGCTGTAAACAGTCTGATTCAAATGGCACACGTTATTCAAAAAAAAATTAGAGAACAAATAGCATAAAGTGAATAGCTATTAATAGATCAGTTTGTGATAGATTTTAATAAAAAAAGTGCTGCCCTAATATTAAAGGCTGCACGCTGTTTTATCAATTGTAAATTATCAATTAATCTAAAATACTAACTCCACCCACTTTGCCGTCATTAAGCTAGTACACTGATTTTGAAGTTTGCAGATCTTATTGGATATTGTATAATCTATTTTAATGATGGCATTTGGTTAAAAAATAAGCTATCAATGCAATGACTCCTACAATTGACCAAAATACAGATGTCTTAATATTTCCAATCATTCGCAATACCCATATAACCAAGACTACTATACCTATTCCAATTAAAATCTTAATAATATCTCCTATTGAATGTACCATTATTTCTATTTTTTATTTCATCCATAAATGATTCTAACTCCTAATAAAACTACTTCCCAATCATGAATAATCAACTTTTTACCTCTTACAATATTCTTCCATCTTCACTTATTGAAAAACTATTTATCACAGTTCCTATTTCTATGTCAACCACAAGGCCTGTTAGTTTTCCACCATATCCACAAAGGGTATTGATATTTGTACCAAGTCCAGTTTCTGAAATATCCTCTG
>Ga0007836_1000170_pt1 | contig 15774 bp, 12 predicted proteins | sample CryBogCBE23Oct07_FD_71205 | JGI IMG/M metagenome (GOLD analysis project Ga0007836, IMG submission 71205) | Freshwater microbial communities from Crystal Bog, Wisconsin, USA - CBE23Oct07 | ecosystem: Environmental > Aquatic > Freshwater > Lake | place: Crystal Bog, Wisconsin, USA | collected...
AGTCTTTCTTGCAAATCAGCCCAGAATTTACGCTCCATTTCTTTTGCCAAATCTTGTGCATCAGATTCTCCATTTTGCAATAAAAAATTAACATATTTCTCGCGTGGATTAGCGTGTTTATCAATTAACGCATATAATTGAGGTTGGGTATATTTGGGATCATCGCCTTCGTTATGGCCGTGCTTACGATAGCAAACCATATCAACAAATATGTCCTTATTAAATTCTTGACGATAACGTGCTGCAATCTCTGCACACCTAACCACAGCTTCTGCATCATCACCATTCACATGCAAAACAGGGGCTTGTACCATAGATGCAACCGATGTACAATAATCTGCTGTTCTTGCATCTTCAAAATCGGTTGTAAACCCAATTTGATTATTGATAACAAAGTGAATAGTGCCTCCTGTATAATACCCCTTTAAGTTGCTCATTTGCAAAACTTCGTAAACTATACCCTGACCAGCTACCGAAGCATCACCATGAATTAGAATGGGTAATATTTTATCGAAATCACTATCATACAATGTATCAGCCTTAGCCCTTGCAAATCCTACAACAACAGGATTAACTGCCTCTAAGTGAGAAGGATTAGGCATTAATTTAAGATGAATCTCTTTGTTATTTGGAGTGGTAATTTCGCTTCCATAACCCATGTGATATTTTACATCACCACTGCCCATGGTTTGATCCATTACAGCAGTACCTTCAAACTCGCTAAATATCTGTTCGTATGTTTTTCCCATGATATTAGCCAATATGTTCAACCTACCACGATGCGCCATACCAATTACCACTTCTTGCACGTCATAATCTGCAGCAGTATTGATAACAGCATCTAAAGCAGCAATCGTAGTTTCGCCCCCTTCTAATGAAAAACGCTTTTGACCAACATATTTCGTGTGTAAAAACTTCTCGAAGATTACTCCTTGGTTAAGCTTTTCTAGTATCCTTCTCTTTTTATTTAAATCAATTGGTTTAGAGAATTCTTTCTCCATTTCATTCGTAATCCAATCAACTTTAGTTTGATCACTAATGTACTTAAACTCTACTCCTACATGGTTTGCATAAACTTTTTGCAGATGAGAAAGGATATTTTTAAGTGAAGTAGCCCCCAACCCTATCAGGTTACCTGCATTAAAAACAGTATCCATATCCTTTTCGGATAAACCGAAGAAAGCTAAATCTAAATTTGCTCCTCTATCTTTTCTTTCTCTAATTGGATTGGTCTTCGCTAATAAATGCCCCTTGTTTCGATAACCTAAAATTAGGCGGTAAACCCTAATTTCCTTCATCCAATCTACATCAGTTGTAGTTGTTATTGTACTTGAACTAGTAGTTGAAACTGTTGAACCATTAGTGATAGCAAAATCAAAACCCTCAAAAAACTTCTTTAAATCAGCATCAATGCTATTAGGGTCATTTAAAAAATCTTGATACAAACTTTCAATATAACTCGGATGAGAGTTGGTGATGTACGAAAAATCCTTCATTTTATCTGTTATTCTTCAATTTCTAAAGTCGCAAATATCGTATAATGAGTTTATAATAAAAGAGAAATTTGCCTTTATCACAATTTATTAATTTTATGCTTTTATTATTATCAACCTACATATCTACCGTTGTATAAGTTTAGCAATTAAAAATGCAGCAGCAGCAGCAGTTGCTCCAATAAATAAAACCTTTAAACCACCCTTCAATGGATTTATTCCAGTCATCTTACTTTTAAAATATCCAAATATAAATAAACAACAAAGGGTGATACAAGCCGAATAAAATAGTGCTGTTACAGAATTTGCTACAAAAAAATAGGGCAATAAAGGCACAAAACCCCCAACTATATAGGATAACCCTATATTAAAAGCACTTTTACCAGCCCTTTTAGGATCTGGCTTTTCTAATCCAAGCTCGTGCTTCATCATGAAACTAACCCACTTATCTTTATCTTTAGCTATTTCTTCAACTGCCTGTTCTTGTAGTGCTGTACTAAATCCCCATTCTTTAAAAATCGCTCTTATCTCTTCTTTTTCAACTTCAGTTTTGGTTTCAATCTCATCATATTCTCTTATCAACTCACTATTGTAATGATCTTGCTCTGTTTTACCAGCTAGATACCCCCCTAAACCCATTGCAATTGAACCTGCTGCTATTTCGGCAATACCTGCAATGGTTATAATACTTGCGCTACTTACAGCACCGCTTAAACCTGCTGCCAAAGCAAAAGGAACGGTTAAACCGTCACTCATGCCAATAACAATATCCGTTAGTAAATCCGAGCTTTTTAGATGGGCTTCCGTATGATGTAAGTGTATATCATTCATTAGTTAAAAATTAGACAAAGCCTTTTCAATAATTCCGACACATTCCATAATTTGGTCTTCATTAATCAATAATGGAGGTGCAAATCTAATTTTATCTCCATGTGTTGGCTTGGCCAATAAACCATAATCACGCATTTTTAAACAAATATTCCAGGCGGCATTATTATCAGAATGGTTAATTACAATTGCATTCAATAACCCTTTACCTCTAATAGTACTTATAAGAGGGGAGTTTAAATTAGCTAATTCTCTTCTTAATATGATACCCATTGCCTCGGCATTTTCAGCCATCTTTTCGTCTTGCAAAACTTTTAATGCACTAATAGCAACCGCACATGCCAATGGATTACCCCCGTAAGTACTACCATGTTCGCCAGGTTTAATAGTCAACATTACTTCATCATCAGCCAAAATTGCAGCCACAGGCATCGTACCCCCACTTAAAGCCTTACCTAAAATTAATATATCGGGACGCACTTCTTCATGATCGCAAGCCAACATCTTTCCTGTTCTGCATAAACCAGTTTGAATTTCATCTGCAATAAATAACACATTATATTGAGTACATAATCTGCGAACTTGTTGTAAATAACCTTCATCGGGTATAACAACACCTGCCTCTCCTTGAATGGGTTCAACCATAAAAGCAGCTATATTCTTATCTTGAAAAGCTTCTTCTAAAGCAACAATATCATTGTAAGGTATAGAAAAAAAGCCTGGCATAAACGGCCCAAAGTTTAAATAGCTACTAGGATCGCTAGATGAAGAAATGGCTGCTAAGGTTCTTCCCCAAAAATTACCTTCAGCAAACACAATTCTTGCTTCGTTTTCAGGTACTCCTTTCTTGGTGTAAGCCCAACGTCTAGCTAGTTTAATAGCAGTTTCGCCCCCCTCTACACCAGTATTCATAGGCAACACTTTATCATAACCAAATAATTTAGTGATAAATTCTTCATACTCGCCCAATAAATTATTATGAAAAGCCCTAGAGGTAAGGGTTAAGGTTTTAGCTTGACTAATTAAAGCATCTATAATCTTTGGATGACAATGACCTTGATTAACGGCTGAGTATCCACTTAAAAAATCGAAATAATGTTTGCCATTAACGTCTGTTAAAAATACGCCACTACCCTCTTTTAAAACTACAGGTAAAGGATGGTAGTTATGTGCGCCAAACTGATGTTCTAAATTTAAAAAATATGATTCGCGTTCTGATAAATTTTCTTCTATTCTGTGTGACATGGTAATACAATTAAATAATGCTGTTGACTAGCTATTTGATAGCCTTTAAAATGAAAAGTTCTTAAAATGCTTGGGAAATAAAAAACAATAAAACTTACCCAACGGGATGGTCTAAAAAATCAAGGTATAGATGGAGGAACTTCATATAATTTAATTCGGGTGCAATATAAAGGATGTCAGCTGAAATAAGATTTTATGCTACCGATTAAATGATATGAATGATAAATATAAAGAAATACAAAGAATTCACTTAAATAGTAAGACTTGATGTACAAAAGTTTTAATACCAAACATAAAAAATTTGATATGAATTGTTTTAATAACACTTTTGAAATCAATTGCTTTAACAACATTATCAAACAATTCACAAATAGTATTGAATATCCCTTCAACACTATTAACCCGTAATTATCATTTAATTTTTATATTTATTTACATTTTTACTCAAAAGCAATCCATAGTAGAAAAATGGAAATTAAAATTGCTTACAAACAATATAATCTAACTTTTTATTGTTCCTTTTGGGATGGGGACTCATTCAAATCATTTAATCATTGGGATCATAGCTTATGTTTTAATAAACAATATGGAATGTAATAAAATAAAAAAGCCCCTCAGTATTGAAGGGCTTTCTATTGATAGAAATACAAAACAAAGGTTTAATTATTTCTTAGTGGAATCTTTCTTAGTAGAATCAATTACCAATTTGGTAGTGTCTTTTTTAGTAGAATCAACTACTGGAGCTACTTTAGTAGAATCAACTTTAGTTGAATCAGCAGCAGGTGCTTTAGCACCGCCATTACCACAAGCAGCAAATACAACTGCAACAGAAAGAATTGCGAAAACTTTTTTCATGTAATTATTTTTAAATTTGATTGCAAATATAGAAGTCGTTAACAAATTTCCAAATTTTAATCACTTTTTTATTTCTTTCTGAAGAAAATACGCACTGGAACTCCTTTAAAGTTAAAATTCTGTCTTATTTGGTTCTCTAAATAATTGCGATATGCCATTTTAATATCATCTGGATAATTGGTAAAGAACGCAAAAGAAGGCACGTGAGTAGGTATTTGGGTAACATATTTAATTTTAACCAAATTGCCCCTAACCACTGGAGCCTGGTACGACTCTATGGCCTTCAACATTATTTCGTTCAACCTAGATGTAGGTATGCGTTGCTTTTTATTGTTGTACACTTCTAACGCTATCTCTATTACCCTAAAAATTCTTGTTTTTTCTTTTGCGGAGATAAATATTACGGGCACATCAGTAAAAGGGGCTATTCGTTGTTTTAAATCTTTTTCATAGTCGCGTGCTGTATTGGTTTGTTTCTCCATTAAATCCCATTTATTTACCAATACTACAATTCCTTTTCCTTTACGAGCCGCCAAACTAAATATGTTCACATCCTGCGCAGTAATTCCATTAACTGCATCAATCACCAATAAGCAAACATCAGCTTCATCCATAGCACGAATAGCTCGGATAACAGAGTAAAACTCAAGATCCTCCTTTTCTTTTGTTTTCTTGCGTAAGCCAGCTGTATCAATCAATATAAATTCCTTTTGGAATAGGTTGTAATAGGTATGTATGGTATCTCTTGTTGTACCTGCTATATTACTTACTATGGTCCTCTCCTCTCCTACCATGGCATTTAATAAAGAAGATTTACCCACATTGGGCTGCCCCATTATGGCAAACTTAGGCATTTCAGTTGTAGGCAAAGTGGCATCTACTTCCTCAGGAGTAATTGGCATAACAATGGCATCTAATAACTCACCCGTTCCTGTTCCACTCAAACAGCTAACAGTATAAATAACTTCAAAACCTAGACTATAAAATTCTGTGGCATCCAAGTTACGTTGACCATTATCTACTTTGTTAACCACCAAGTAAGATGGTTTGCTACTGCGCCTTAATAAATCGGCCATCGCCTCGTCTAAATCAGTAATTCCAGTGGTTACATCAACCATAAACACAATGGAATTGGCTTCTTCAATGGCAATCTTAACCTGCTTACGTATTTCGGTTTCAAATATATCTGCAGTATCAGGCACAAACCCACCTGTATCAATCAGGTTAAACAATTTACCATTCCAATCTACCACGCCATATTGTCTATCTCGGGTAACACCACTTATATCATCAACAATTGCTTTGCGTTGCTCTAACAATCTATTAAATAAAGTACTCTTACCCACATTGGGGCGTCCTACTATTGCTACTGTATATCCTCCCATAATTCTTTAATTAATAATTTTTAACTGACAATTGATAATTGTTAATTCTTTAATTGTTAGTTGATAGTTGACAATTGATATTTTATTTTAAGAATAATCTTCATAACTATGCAACATTACGACACCCAAAATGATGCATTCCTTAAAGAAAGCATTGTAATATCAGTTTTGAAGAACACTAATTTACAATTTTAATTTTTCTATTTCCATCTTAAACTTTTAACTGATTTAATACCGCATGTAAAATATCAATTATATACAATTAATTATGCATTATCAATTAGCAACTATTTAATGATATCCAAATTCCTTTAACTTCATTTCATTATCGCGCCACTTAGGCTTAACTTTCACAAATAGCTCAAGAAACACCCTTTGTTGTATAAAATCTTCAATATCCTTCCTTGCTAAAACCCCAATTTTTTTTACCATCGAACCTTTCTCACCAATAATAATTGCTTTTTGAGTTTCACGGTTAACTACAATATCTGCCTGAATCTTTGTAATGTCTTCTCTTTCTTTGTATTCATTAATCATTACAGCAGTATGATAAGGTATTTCATCACCAAATAACTCATATATCTTTTCGCGTATTATCTCGCTAACAAAAAACTTTGTAGGTAAATCACTCAAATCTTCATCGCTATAAAAAGGCATTCCTTCAGGAAGTTCTTCTAAAATTGCAGCTAATAACTTTTGCAGGTGATTTTGTTGAAGAGCTGATATCTTTATTATCTTTTTACAATAAGATTTATCTTTAAAAAAGGCTTCGGCTTCCGCTATTTTTCCATTTTGTGCAATATCTATCTTGTTAAGAATTAAAATTGCTGGCACACTTAATTTAAGAGATCTAAATATTTCATCACATTCTTGTAAATTATCATTTAAGTCGATAATTAATAAAGCAAGGTCAGCATCTTCCAATGCACTTTTTACGGCGTGCATCATTTTTTCGTGCAACTTATATTTCGCTTCAATAATACCAGGGGTATCCGAAAAGATAATTTGATATTCATTAGGCTTATTCAAAAATGCTTTTATGCGATGCCTAGTTGTTTGTACTTTAGGCGATACAATGGCCATTTTTTCGCCCATGAGTGCATTTAGTAAGGTACTCTTACCAGCATTGGGTTTTCCAAATATGTTTACAAAGCCTGCTTTCATGTATTATAAAAAGAGAAGAATATTAAAATTGGTTGAACCTATAAATGAAGAAGAGGTTACCCCATTAATATGAGACAACCTCTTCTTTTTGTTGCGAGGATAGGGTTCGAACCTATGACCTTCGGGTTATGAGCCCGACGAGCTACCGCTGCTCTACCTCGCGATTTATTGGGCTGCAAATGTATGGGAAATATTTGAATTAATATTTAATTATTATTTATTGCACCCAAAAAAAAGAACAACCAATGTAGTTAGGTTGAACTGATTCTAATACAAAAGAGATGTTTTGCTAAAAGTGAAGGCTTCCTCAATTTGATAAGATTTCACAAAAGGGCTAAAAAACACTTAATTATAAACAAATCGAATTCAGTATTACTGAAAACCAATTTCTTTTGTTTATAATTGCTTACTTTCAATTTCTAAAATAGTGTCTTAATTGAATTTAAGTTCATCGAACAATCGCTTTTTATGACAAATGCAATTAAAGAAAACCATCATAAAGAAACAAGTAGTAAGATGTTTCAAAAGCTTGCACAGAATGTTCCTGGAGTAATCTATCAAGTGGAAATGTATCCAAATAAGAACCCTAAGTTTATTTATGTATCAATGGGTTCAATTGATGTATTCGGCTTAACTGCTGAAGAAATTCAAAGCGATTATTCTAATATTTTTAAACGAATACCTCCTGATGACTATGAAAAATTAATTGAAGCAAGAACAAAATCTATTTCGGATCTATTACAATTTGATATAAATATCCGCTTTATCGTTCCCAAAAAAGGTATAAGATGGATTAACTTAAAAAGTACTCCTGAAAAGTTTGAGAATAAAACAATTTGGCACGGGTATGCACAAGATATTACCGAACAAAAAGAAAAAGAGCTAAGCTTAATCGAAAGTGAAGAAAAATACAGATCAATTATTGAAAACTCCTTAAATGGATTTCTAGTTAGCAATAATCAAGGAATTTTAGATGCCAACTTAGCTGCTGCCAACATTTTTGGTTATGACACTTTAGAAGAGTTTAAATTAAAATCTAGTCATGAAATATTTGATGTGAATGAAGCATCCTTTATTAAAATGGATGAAGAAAGAAATTTAAGTGGAAAAGTTAGAGCAGAAGTATTGGGAATAAAGAAATCTGGAGAACGTTTTCCAATTGAGTTATATTCTGTTTTAAGGTATAATACCAAAAATGAAAGATCTACCATCACTTTCCTCATTGATATTAGCGAACGAAAAAAGAATGAGGAGAATCTTTTAAAGAGTCAGAATCTTTTAAAACAAGCCGAGTCCATTGCCCAAATAGGCAGTTCAGAAATTGATTATAAAACTGGTAAATTTTATTGGTCAGATGAATTTTATAGAATTCATGGCCTAGAACCTCAATCAGTTGATCCTACACCAGAGTTTAGTGATTCATTTCTTCATCCAGACGAAAAATACAAAATAGCTTTATTTGATGAAGCCCCTTTAAAAAAGATTGAACACCTAGAATTTAATACTAAAATATTTAGGGCAGATAATGAACTTAGAGAATTAAGTACTTTTTGGAGAATTACATACGATAAGGATGGGCAACCATTAAAAATGTATGGAGTTGTACAAGACATTACAGAAAAAAAACAATTAGAAAATGCATTAAAAGTTAGCGAACTAAAATTTAGAAGTGCTTTTGAATTAGCAGGCTTTGGAATAGCATTGGTAAAGCCAGATGGAAATTGGGTTGATATTAATGAAAGTTTATGCAACATGTTTGGATATAAAAAAGAAGAACTGTTAAAAATTAGCTTTAAAGATATTACACACCCTGATGATTTAGAAGAGGATTTAATACAATTATCTAAATTACAAAAAGGAGAGATAGATCGTTTTAAAATGAATAAGCGATACTATCATAAAGATGGTACAATTGTTTGGGGGCTTTTAGTAGTTTCTACTATGAAGGATGAGTTTGGGAAAACGGCTTATTTTATTGCACACATTGAAAATATAACCGACCAAAAATTAGCAGAACAACAATTAATTACCCTAAATCAGCAACTGGAATTAAAGGCTAAAGAATTAACTGAATCAAATATTGAATTAGAGCAGTTTGCATATGTTGCTTCACACGACTTACAAGAGCCGCTACGAATGGTAAGTAGCTTTTTACAGCTAATAGAAAAACACTATGCCCATCAATTAGATTCAAAAGCCATTGAATATATTAACTATGCAGTGGATGGGGCTAAACGAATGAAAAGATTGATATTAGATTTATTAGACTTATCACGAGTAAATACCAATGCAAAGGAATTTGAAGAAGTTAATTTAAATACCACCTTAAAGGAGGCAATTAATAACTTAACCACTATTATAGATAGTACAGAAGCAACTGTAATTTTTGTTGATTTACCCACAATTATGGGTATAAAGAGTCAGTTTTATCAATTATTACAGAACTTAATTGGCAATGCACTTAAATACAAGTGTGTAGACAGAAAACCAATCATTAACATTACTTGTATTGATAACAGAAATACTTGGGAAATTAAAATAACAGATAATGGCATTGGCATTGCACCTGAATTTTATGATCGAATATTTGTAATTTTTCAACGGCTTCATAATAGTAACCAATATAGTGGTACCGGTATTGGATTAGCAATATGCAAAAAGATTGTAGAAAAACATGGTGGAAAAATTTGGGTTGAATCTGTTGTAGGCAAAGGCAGTAGCTTTTGCTTTACTGTTCCTAAAAAATAAAGTTTATACGTTTATCTAATTATTATGTGTGGTATAGCAGGCATTATTTCACCTTATCCAAGATTTGTTGATAGGGAAAAAGTGCAAATAATGACCAATACCCTAAGCCATCGTGGTCCTGATGGTGAAGGCTTTTGGATGAATGAAAACAATTCTGTTTGCTTGGGGCATCGGCGTTTAGCTGTTATAGATACCACCAATGCTGCTGCGCAACCATTTAATTACATGCATTACACGCTAATTTTTAATGGAGAAATATATAACTATTTAGAGCTTAAAGAAACCCTATTACAAAAGGGGTATCGGTTTACTACACAAAGTGACAGCGAAGTTATACCTGCTGCATTTGATTATTGGGGCAAGGAATGCCTACATCAATTTGATGGAATGTTTGCCTTTGCATTATATGATTCAAGAACCAAAGAAATATGGATTGCCCGCGATAGATTTGGCGAAAAGCCGATTTATTATTATACTGAATACGAAGAACGTGGCAAATTTAAACAACTACTCTTTGCTAGCGAAATGAAGGCTTTATGGTCAGTTGGTGTACCCAAACTGTTGAATGGCACCATGATGCTTAACTATATAAGCCTTGGATATACTCAAAACCCAATTAAAAACACACAAACCTTTTATAGCAATATTCTAACATTACCTGCGGGTTATTATTTAAGTATTAAACCAGAACAAGGTAAAATTCAAATTAAAAAGTGGTATACGCTACCCCTTCTCTCCTATTCCCCGGCAAATAATACGGTAAGCCCTTCTATTTATGAGGAGTTTTTACAACTATTTACCACCTCTATCAAAAGGCGTTTACGCAGCGATGTTGCTGTTGGAACCTCTTTAAGTGGTGGTTTAGATAGTGCTAGTATTGCTGCAATATTATTGCACCAAAATTTACATTCTTTATCAACGTTCTCTGCTATTTTTCCAGGCTTTGAGCAGGATGAAAGCCGTTACATTACAGCATTTAAAGATTATTATAACAATACTCAATTTAATAGTCATTTTATAACACCAACTGCCGATGATTTTATTAACAATTGGCAAAAGGTACAATATCATCAAGAAGAACCGTTACAAAGTAGTAGTGTGTTTACACAATTTATGGTATATAAATTGGCAAAGGAACAAGGAGTAACTGTTTTATTAGATGGTCAAGGGGCTGATGAAGTATTAGGTGGATATAAAAAATATACACATTGGCACTTACAATATTTACTAAGGAATAATTATTCTTCCTTTAGAAAGGAGAAGAAACTATTTATTAAAAATGAGTTTGTAGACCAATGGGATTATAAAAACTATATAGCAGCATTCTTTCCTACACAAACGTCAAAAAGGTTACAAGCAAACACCATTAAGCAACAACAACATATACCCTACCTTAATAAGGAGTTTTATCGACAATATCATAATGAAAGCACCTTGATAAAACCCGAGATAAATAACTTGGAGGACATTTTATATTACAACACTTTTACACAGGGATTACAGGAATTACTACGCTATGCTGATCGAAATTCTATGGCTAATAGCCGGGAAGTAAGGTTACCGTTTCTTAATCACCAATTGGTGGCGTTTTTATTTTCTTTACCAAGTTCTTTTAAAATGAAAGATGGTTTTACAAAACACATTCTTCGTAAATCTATGGAAGATAAATTACCTGCAAACATAGCATGGAGGAAAGGAAAAGTAGGCTATGAACCTCCACAAAAGCAATGGATGCAGCATCCATCTATAATTGAGTTAATACATGAAAGTAGAAAGAAGTTAGTATCGAAAAATATATTAGATCATCGTGTATTAACTTCTACCCTAGAACCTAAAAACGCACATGATGCCAATAATTACGATTGGAGAATATTGAGTGCTGCAGCATTGTGGATGTGAGGTAATTTGTGAGGGTATCTCTTGTACGTTTTAGTTATTAATATTTAAATTTGTACTTTTTACCGCATAACGGTAGTAATATAACAAACAAATACTTTAGGTGCCGAAGACAATACAGGCCATAAGTTAGTGATTAAAATAATAAGGCTTCTTAAAGTAAAAAACAGTCCGTAACAAAACAGAAATTGTACGATACAATTTATATTTTACTGCAAAAGTGCATAACCAAAAACTACATTAAACTGTTGACAATGGATAGTAACATACCTAAACTTGGTAAAATCGGGTGGCGTAATAATGGAGTATCGTTGATATCCACGATTAAGTTGTAAATTCCCTAAATCAATAATATGAACTGGGTTTGCTTCTTTAGAGAGATAAACATGCAAATCCGGGCCAGGAGTAGTAATAAAACTATCCAAATCCAATTTATAACTTCCCCCAATTTTTATTATCCGCACCACCCCATTAGCCGCTTCGCCTGTACTTGGTATAATAATTCCTCTTAAAAAAACACTATCGGCATCTGTATTGGCTTTTGATGAATCCTTCATATTTATAGTTGCAATAGTTTGTACAGCAGATGATTTTTTGGTGCATGCGGTTGTAAAAAGAACGCAAATAGCAATGGCTAAAAGTGCACATTTCATAAAATTATTGTTTTATTATAAAAAATTTAGTTACCATAAATAACTTAATGAAACCCCAAAAGCATTCACTTTATTTCTAAAACGAGTTACTTGTGTACCATCTGGTGCTATTTGATAAATACCGGGAGTAGTCGTTTTATATTCTGAGAATAAAAACTGATAAACACCCCTTAGGCCCCAATGCTTTAAAAAGTTATAGCGCACAAAAAACTCCGAGTTTAAGCTGCCCAAATCATTATCGCCAGTAAGTAACAAATTAAAGTTGGATGGTTTAGCTGCTTGCTCAATAGTAGTTGTTTCATTGCTCATTAATAAAGCACTTGTAGTTCTACCAAAAGTATAGCCAATAACATCAATATTAACCCCTCCAAACCAATTTTTATTAAAATGATAACCCGCATTAAAGGTTAAATTGGTAGCAATAGTAAAAGGACGCTGCACTGTTAAGGTATCAAAGTTTTTAACTTCTTGATTTGCAAAAACAATTGCAAAAGGAATAGTGGTAGACCTTGCCAACCTTGCAGGTGCTGTAATGTAATTTCTCTTAAGGCCAAAATAACTAGTAGCTCTAATACCTGTACCCAATTCCCATCGCTTTGTTTTACCCAAATGCCAATTATAAGTATAGGCAGTAGCTATTGAATTTTCATTATTGCCAGCAGTAAAAGCTATGTCGGCAACTTTACTAGCGTAATCATTTTTAGTTTGCGCATTGGCAAAAGATACTAATGCCAAAATAACAATTAGGTACTTTTTTATCATGTACTATTTTGTGGATTTAGTTACGCTGAATGATGGCAATCCTTACTAGTGGTTAGTTAAAGTTTTGTTGTAGAAGTAGCTATTTAAAAAGCTAGGGGCTTTATGAATAGCCTTAGTTATTACTAAATAAATCTATAAGTATATAACTGTTTCTGGGTATTTAGCAACATGCGCTTTAATCATGCTGCGCATTACCTCATTTTCAAGATAGGGTGTTAATTGTTCTTTTAATTGCTTGGGATCTGTTATTAAATGTTCATCTTCTACTTTTCCCATACCATAAAACTTACCTTCTTCAATAAGAATATATTGCTTGTTGCCTTCTTTTATTAAAAAACTTCTCTTTTCTTCCTTAATTGATTCTTTAATAGTTGCAATTACTTTATTGTGTGCTTCAATGGTTGGTAAACTTTCTGTCAATTGGTTGGTTCGGTTTAAAAAGCATAGCGAAGGGTGCAAGTTATACTCGTTAATCCAAAGCCATAAAGTACTATGTGCCTGTGCCAACAAACCAAAAGAAAGCAAGGGTTGTACAACTTTCTTTTTTTTATCTATCCCTAATCTTTGATATCCTTTTGCATCCTCAAACAAAAATATACCGTATTGGTGTTCATAATGCTTTTGGCTTTTATTAAAAGCAGGCCATAACCGTTTAATCTCTATGCTTTCTAATAAAGCAGAAACTAATTCGCTCTCACAAATTTTATAAGTAATGTGGTGTACCTCTCTTAAAAAGTCTTGCTTTTGTTTACTAGACTTATTATTAGAGAAGTGCGACTTTACCCTCTTTTTTAAATTTTTTGCTTTACCTACGTACACTACTTTACCCACTTTATTATGAAAATAATACACCCCTTCAATTGCAGGTAGTTGCTCAACTGTTTCTATAGTTACATGAGGAGGTAGGTAGAGATTAGCGTTTTTTTTTATCATTTTATTCAACTCACCACTCTTATCGTTTTTTACAAGAATAGAAAACAACTCAGCAGTAGCAACCGCATCGCCCTCTGCTCGGTGGCGGTCGTTTACAGTAATATTTAGCTCTCTACAAACTGTACCCAAACCATACTTTGGTAAATTAGGAAATATTTTCTTAGTCAACCTTATGGTGCAAAGCTTATGAGTGGCAAGGTTAAAGCCAGATAATCCAAGTTGGTGTTTTACAAAACTATAATCAAAGTTTACATTGTGTGCAACAAAGACTCTATCTTTTAATAAGTTATAAATATTTTCGGCTAGCTCATCAAACTTGGGGGCTGTTGATACCATTTGATCAGTAATACCCGTTAAACTCTGTACATATTTTTGAATTGGCATACAGGGATTAACTAAGGTAGAAAACTTTCCTTCTACTGTTTCACCATTATGTAAAACAATTGCAATCTCGGTAATATTATTCGCTCCGGCATGACCACCTGTTGTTTCTATATCTACAATTGCGAACATCTTATGAATTTTAAAAAAAAGTTTGATTACTACACAATTATTACTACAAATATGCCGTTATTATTACTACAATATCTTTTTATCAACCTTATGTTTAAAAATTATTGTTAACAGATTAAATTATCAAGAGTATGTCCAAACAGAATGTGTCGAAAATTGACAGAGCAGCTAAAAATGTTTTCATTATCATCATGGTATATGTAGCTATAGCTATTACATCGTACTTACACTTTAAGCATTACTAAATTATTCGATTACTTCAAAACAGCAAAGAACGACCAAAAGTTGTTCTTTGTTGTTTTAAACTACTTATTAAATAAGTAAATTGATAAAAATAATGAATTATATGAATTTTAAATGATACTATTAACGAGTTAAGGGTTAATACTCAGGTGGTTTTACCTCAAATGTAGTATCCATATCAGGAAGTAAAAAACGACGACCACTTAGACTAATATGCACATAGAAAGGCTATTTAGAGATTGGTATAATTGCATTATACTTACCAAACCGTTTTAAAAGCCACCACAAAGAATAGATAGTAGTATACAACGAAATAATCTTTAATAATTGTAAAGGATAGGATGCATAATTATACCCAGGTAAATTTATAGTTTGATGGGTAAAAAGTGAAAACAACACTTCGTACCAAAAAAGAAAAAGTATTATACTACTCAGTAAAACATTGGACCCTAACTTTTTTGATACAAAAAAGAGAGGAAGAATTATTAGCAAGAGATTTTTTATAAATACAAAATAATTTGAAGTAGCTATTTCTTGAATAAGTTTAAAATTAACTTCAATGCCAAAAGCTTTGGCAAGTTTGTACAATTCATAATATGACTTTATATCGTATACCACAAACAATAACAGACTTACATTAAGAACTACTACCAAATTCTTTATTATATAAAAGGAATACCCTTTTACAAAAGACAGACTCAAAAGCAATAGCGGTAATAAATAAGCATACGCAACATCAACAAACTCCATCTTAATTTTATTATGAATATATGATTATATTAGTTTCTTTCCCAAGTTTGGAAGGTGTAGGAATAGAGATGCTTTTCATCAGCATCAAAATACTCTTGAAACTTAAGTGACCATTCATTTTCATTTATTTCTGGATATTGTGTATCGCCCTCCAAATTAGCATTTACCCTTGTTAGATATATTCTATTGGTTATGGGTAACGTTTGCTTATAAATTTCGCCTCCTCCAATAATCATCACTTCATTATAATCTTCCTCCTTACACTTTTCTATAGCTTCTTCTATTGAAGAAACAACAAATGCACCC
>Ga0007836_1000171_pt1 | contig 15738 bp, 9 predicted proteins | sample CryBogCBE23Oct07_FD_71205 | JGI IMG/M metagenome (GOLD analysis project Ga0007836, IMG submission 71205) | Freshwater microbial communities from Crystal Bog, Wisconsin, USA - CBE23Oct07 | ecosystem: Environmental > Aquatic > Freshwater > Lake | place: Crystal Bog, Wisconsin, USA | collected...
GGAGTAGCCCTAGTTATTAAAACATCTTTTGTTTGTTGAAACACTGCTTCATCTACAAAAAACTGTTTCTTTTGCGCAACCGTTCCCTTGTTTACATGATGAAACAACATATTCATGGCTTCGGCAGCAGCAGTGGCTTCGTCTAAAAGTGAGGCATTGGCAATGGGCAAACCTGTAAGATCGCTTACCATTGTTTGAAAATTAAGTAAACTCTCTAACCTACCCTGACTAATTTCTGCCTGATAAGGGGTATATTGAGTGTACCAACCTGGATTCTCGAATATATTTCTTAGTATTACACTTGGGGTAATAGTGTCGTAATACCCTTGACCAATATAACTTTTAAAAACTTTATTTTTTTCGGCAACAACTTTAAGTTCTTTTAAGTAATCAAATTCACTAACTGCATCGGGCAGGTTTAAATCATTCTGCAACCTAATTGAAGCAGGAATGGTGTTAGAAATGAGTTCATCTATGGTTTGTACACCAATTTCACTCAACATTTGTTGTGTATCAGCATTGTTAACACCAATATGCCTACTACTAAACGACTTATTTTGTTCACTAAATAAACTCATAACTATAAATTATTACCTTAGAAATATTACCAATAAAGAGGGTATTTGTTTACCTGTTAAAGCGTACTACATAAAATAAGCCGCTATTAATTATTGCGAGGTAGCTGCAAATGTAAAATTTAAGCAGTTGCAAAGAATAATAAATAAATGGATGGGGAAAGGGTGTGGATGAAAAAAACAACGCCTACATAAAAATGTAAGCGTTGAAAACAAGCAAAAACCACACATCGTTAGAGGCCAAAAGCACACCCCCAATTATTATTTAATTGGGGATTATAAGTTGAATCTTAAAGGGTAAAAGAACTAGATTTTAAAACCTACCTACCATATTACTGAATCGTTACAGTTTCACAATTCAAAAATAAAAAAAACTTAACAATTAATTCATATTAAGATAATAATAAATTAACATTGAAGATATTAAAAATAAATATATATCATTGAAAGAAACAACTCATTAATAATTAATAAAGAAAGACCTCTACTTTTAACTAAAAAAAATAAGAGCAGCTAATAAATTAACTGCTCTTACTACATATTATTTAACTATTTAAAAGAGAAGGAAACTTTTAAAAGTTATCCACATTTTAAAACAATTGCCTTAATCATCCCCCTTTACAGGCTTTTTGTGGTCACCATGGTCACCATGCCCTTCATGTTCGCCCTCTCCTTTGTGTTCACTTTTCTTTAATTCTTTAAACTTCTTGAATTTTTCTTCACCCAAAATCTCTTTCATCTTGTCTGCTTGTTGTTGCATTAAAGCTTTCCTTTTGTCTTTTTTATCATCTTCAGATAAAGACTCATCTTTTCTTAGATCCATTAATTGTTTACCTGTTACTTCATTTGCTTCTTTAGCTTTAGCAATTTGCTCATCAGTTGCGCCCGCTGCCTTCAACTGTTGGGTTAATACAGAGTCACGATGTTCCTTCATTTTCTCCATCTTTTCCCTGCCCATTTTACCTTTAGGTCTTTCAGGCATTTTCTCATCTTGCGCTTTAACTGTTAATACTAGGGTTCCCATTACAAGGAACATACATAAAATCTTTTTCATACTTTAATTTTTTAATTTATTAATTGATGTGTAAAGTAATTAAAGGTTTATATACAAAAACAGCCTTAACAAAACTTACACACCAGGATAGGTAAAAAGGGGTTTATTAAAGGTAAACGCCACATTTTGTACTTTCATTACAATTACAACCAAACCTTTTTATTAATTTACACGCATGATAAAACAGTGGTTAAACTGGCGTAGCGTGTTTGCAGGAATTGCTTTAGTAATAATACTAGGCACTTTTTTCTACTCTAGCTTTCTAGCAAAGAAGATTGCAACTCAAGAACGAAATAATGTTAGCATTTGGATTGAAGCACAGAAAACCATTTTAAATTCTTCCGACACTATTAATTTAAATCTTGCCACAAGAATAACAAGCGACAACATTAATATTCCCATTATTGAAACAGATGAACAGGATAATATTTCTAATAATTATCTTAATCTAGATACTTTGGATGTAAAAAGCAATAAAAACTATTTAAAAGAAACCCTTGAATCATTTAAGGAGTATGCCCCCCCTATTGTATGTGTAATTAGTAAAAAGCCCTATATAGCCAATAAATACTACTATGGCCCAAGTACACTTTTAAAAGAAGTAAAGTACTACCCTATAGTACAATTAATAATAGTTTTTCTTTTTATAGCACTCTTGATGATTGCACAACGAACAGAGTATTCAAGCAAACAAAACCAAGTATGGGCAGGTATGGCAAAAGAAACAGCCCACCAATTGGGAACCCCTGTAAGTAGTTTACAAGGTTGGCTAGAAATGATAAAGGAGATAGAAGCTAATAAAGAGATTGCTCCGGAAATTGAAAAGGACATCAACAGGCTTTTATTAATAACAGATAGGTTTGGAAAAATTGGCAGTATGCCAAGTTTAGAAGAAAAGAACATCATTACCCTGATAGAAACAATGGTTGATTATATAAAGAAACGGGCAGGTGGTAAGGTTACCTTCAATATAGATGCAAATGGAGATACCGAAATACCTGCCATGTTATGCCCGCCATTATTTGATTGGGTAATAGAAAACCTTTTAAAAAATGCTTTAGACGCTATGGAAGGAAAGGGCAATATAGAGATTTTGATAAAAGACACTGCTTCGCAGATAATAATTGATGTAACTGATACAGGAAAGGGCATTGCAAAGGGAAACATGAATAAAGTTTTTAACCCTGGCTTCAGTACCAAAAAAAGAGGTTGGGGGCTTGGATTAACCCTTACAAAACGAATAATAGAACAATACCACAAAGGACAAATTTATGTGCTTAATAGTGAAGTAGGCAGGGGTACTACCTTTAGAATCATTCTAAACAAATAATTATTTGTAACCCGTATTAAGTGAGTGGTGCGGGACGAAAATTACAAATACTATTAAATAGGAAGTAATTGATTTGAATGTTAATTTAAATCACGTGGAAGCTTAGTAAATGCTCTACTTTGACGTGATTTAAAATTACTAGTTCAACCTTCTACTGAAGGGTAGATGAAATATTCTTTACCCTTTTTATTAAAAATTACGAAAACAAAAACACTTTCACAACAAAGTAAACCCCTCCTTAACTAAACAGAAATAAGAATTAAATGGCTACTTCATTTCAAAGCTTTCTAAGAACTTGGTCGTAAAGTTTCCTTTTCTAAAGTCTTCATTCTTCATCAATTGTAAATGAAAAGGAATAGTTGTTTTTACCCCTTCAATAACGTATTCACTTAAAGCGCGATACATAGTATCTATAGCTTCTTCCCTAGTTTGTGCTACAGTAATTAACTTACCGATCATGCTATCATAAAAAGGAGGAATAACATAGCCTGTATAAACATGACTATCTACACGTACACCATGCCCGCCCGGAGTGTGTAAGGTGGTAATTTTTCCGGGTGAAGGTCTAAAGTCATTATATGGATCTTCTGCGTTAATTCTACATTCAATTGCATGCATCTTAGGCTCATAATTTTTGCCTGATATCTTCTCCCCCATTGCAATCTTAATCTGTTCCTTTATTAGATCGAACCCTACTACTTCTTCCGTTACACAATGTTCTACTTGTATACGGGTATTCATTTCCATGAAATAGAAGTTGCGGTGTTTATCTACCAAGAATTCAATAGTACCTACACTTTCGTAGTTTATAGCTTTAGCAGCTTTAATTGCAGCCTCTCCCATTGCTTTTCTCAAAGCAGGGGTCATAAAAGGAGATGGGCTTTCTTCCACTAACTTTTGGTGACGTCTTTGTATAGAACAATCTCTTTCACTTAAATGGCAAACATTACCATATTGGTCGCCAGCAATTTGTATTTCAATATGGCGAGGTTCTTCTACAAACTTCTCCATATAAATGCCATCATTCTTAAAGGATGCTGCTGCCTCAATTTTTGCAGTTGTAAAGGCTCTTTCCATTTCAGCTTCATTCCAAACAACCCTCATTCCTTTACCACCACCACCAGCAGTAGCTTTTAATATAACTGGATAACCTACTGAATTTTTCGCTAGTTCCTTTGCCTGATTTACACTTTCTAATAACCCACCACTACCTGGCACTACAGGTACTCCCGCCTTAATCATGGTTTCTTTGGCAGTTATTTTATCTCCCATTGCATTAATCATATCAGGAGTGGGTCCTATAAACTTAATATGATGCTCGGCGCAAATATGCGAGAATTTACTATTCTCTGCTAAAAAGCCATAACCAGGATGAATGGCATCTGCATTGGTAATTTCGGCCGCAGCCATTATATGTGGTATATTTAAATAAGATTCAGAACTTGCAGGTTTACCAATACATACAGCTTCATCAGCAAAACGCACATGTAAACTATCTTTATCTGCAGTACTATAGATGGCAACCGTTTTAATACCCATTTCTCTACAAGTTCTTATCACACGAAGGGCAATTTCGCCACGGTTTGCAACCAATACTTTCTTAAACATTTTCTCCATTTAATTATTATAAAAAATGAAAGTGATGGCAAATTTCACTTATCAATAAATAGGAATCACTCACAAATTATCGTCGTGATTTAAAACTTCTTATTAATCACATAGAAGTGAGGCTATTATGAAATTAGTTTGGCTCAACTAAAAACAGCGGTTGATCATACTCCACAGGACTATTGTCTTCTACTAAAACTTTTACAACAGTACCGTTAATTTCGGCTTCAATCTCATTAAACAATTTCATAGCTTCAATAATACATACTACTTTACCAGAAATTACTTCCGAACCAATTTCAAGGAAATTTGGTTTATCGGGAGAAGGTCTTCTATAAAAAGTTCCAATCATTGGACTCTTTATCGTAATTAAATTATCAGACTTGGGTGCATAAACTGTATCAGTTACAGGCAAAGCGGCTTCAACAGGTTTAGGCGATGTAGGTACTGATACATTATACACTTGTTGTGGTAATGGAGCAGATGCGTAAGAAATTGCAGGTTCTTCTTTTTGCTTAATCGTTACTTTCCCATCTTTATCTTCAATACTAATTTCGCCAATATTACTTTTATTAATGAGCTTAATTAACTCGTGTATTTGCTTTAAATCCATAAGAGTTTGTTTTGAAAGGCAATAAATCTAAATTACTATAAACCTTTAGTTAAATAAAAAAGAAGGGCAAAGTAGGTTATTTTTTATATATTTTCCAACAAAAATTAATAAAACCTATCTAAAATCGTTTGCTTTAAAAAACACATTGCCTAATCTTAACGTTATTGAGTACTAAAATAATAATGGAGCAATTAATAAATGCTCCATTATTATTTTAATATAAATTAATTAAATCTTATTCCTTAACTCTTTCTAGGTACTCTCCTGATTTAGTATTAATTCTTATTAATTCACCATCTTCTACAAAAAGAGGTACGTTTACAATTGCCCCTGTTTCTACCGTTGCGGGTTTAGTAGCGCGCGTTGCAGTATCACCTCTTAAACCTGGTTCACAATAGGTAATGCGTACCACAATCTTTTCGGGAAGCTCAGCACCAATAGGTAATTCAGTTTCGGTGTTTATGTAAACAAATACTTCGCTACCATCCTTTAAAAATTGAGGAGCATCAATCATTTCTTCTGCCAATACTATTTGCTCGTACGTTTCTTGATTCATCAGGTTAAACCCAGTTTCATCTTTATACAAGTATTGATACGTAATTTTCTCTACACGGATGGGAAATATAGTTTCACCACTATTCCATGTTTTTTCAATACTCCGGTTATTATCAACCCCTTTTAATTTAGCCCAAACCTTTGCTGCTGCACGTGCTGTTTTGTTTTCACCAAACTCAACCACACTGTAAAGGCTTCCATCTAATTTTACTATCAATCCACGGCTAATGTCTGCTGTAGTTGCCATAATTATTTTTGTTTAAGGCGGCAAAAGTAGGGAATGAGTGATAAAAACAATGCTGCTTATATTTTATTACCAAATAAACTCTTTACATTATACCCATTGCCTATACATTTGAATAGTTTAGACCATTTTTTAAACCTAAATTGTATTAATTACCTAAAAAGTATATGGAAGAATTATTAAGCAAAATAAAAAATTGTAAGATTTGTGAAACAAATTTGCCTTTGGGAGTCAATCCTGTATTAATGGCAAGCAATACAAGTAAATTAATTATAATTGGACAAGCCCCGGGAAAAATAGTACACCACACGAGTATACCATGGAATGACAAGAGTGGCGATAATCTACGAAGTTGGTTGGGTATTAGTAAAGAAACTTTCTATGACCCTAACCAAATTGCCCTAATACCTATGGGATTTTGCTATCCAGGTACAGGAAAGACTGGTGATTTACCTCCAAGAAAAGAGTGTGCCCCTTTATGGCATCCCCTATTAATGAAAAAAATTAGCCAAACAAAACTGATTCTTTTGGTAGGACAATATGCACAAAATTATTATTTGGGTGCTGAAGCAAAAGAGACACTAACCGAGACAGTAAAAAGTTTTAAAGAATATCTTCCTAAATACTTCCCACTTCCCCATCCATCACCACGTAATAATATTTGGCAAGCAAAAAACATTTGGTTTTCTGGGGAAGTATTACCCGAACTAAGAATAAAGGTGAAAAGAATGTTACACTAGCTTTATTTACAATAGCAATACTTTTTTTTAGCTACTCTAAAACAAAAAAAGGATTCGGAAACATATTATAATTTGAGTGAGTAAATAAATTACCTATTAAATATTAGTCAACCTATATTTGCCGCCCTTAAGTACAAAAAGGAGAGTTGTCCGAGTGGTTAAAGGAGCATGCCTGGAAAGTGTGTATACGGGAAACTGTATCAAGAGTTCGAATCTCTTACTCTCCGCCAAATGACAAAGCCGAAATCATTTCGATTTCGGCTTTGTTCGTATTAATCATTTAATAATTTACCCTTTAACTATTCTACTATAAATTTAATTGGACTATATCCTTTAACCCTTAAAAAGTAAACCCCTGCTGAAGGTTTTTCGTTAAGGTTTATTTCTAACAGCTTTCCTTGCATTAAATAACTACCATTAAATAATATATTTCCAGCTACATTAATTAATGCTATTTCTGTTTGACCGGTGATTGGCTTGCCAAAGTTTATGCTAAACTTATTGGTAGTTATTGGATTTGGGTAAATAGTTATTCCAGTATTAACAGAGGTAATACTTACAGATTTAATAGCAAAAACTTGTTTTTGTCCATTATTGTCTATTTGTACCAACCGATAATAGTTTACTCCTTCTACTGTATGTGCGTCAGTAACTTGATAACTATGATTATAGGTAATACTAGCTAGAACCATGACAATTGGTGTGAATGTAATTCCATCGGTACTTTTTTCTACTATAAATCGATTGTTATTAATTTCTGTAGCTGTTGACCAAGCAATTAACACATTACCATCCATCAGCAAACTAGCTGTATAATCTATTAATTTAACTGGTAAAGCACTACAAACCGAACCCGCAGTGTAACTAACAGGAATAGCACTAGTATTTCTTTCGCCGCCTGTAGGTACTTGATAAGTAAAATATATACTAACAGGTGTGCTGTCTGTTATGGCTTCTGTAAAGGTGAAATCTTGCCCAACGGAAGTCATCGCATATCCAGGATAACCGCCTGCAAGTCCAGTTCTCACATAAATAAATACATAAGAACATCCATCAATTGGGGTTAATGGATGAAAGATAAACGTAACCTTGCCGTTACTACTTTGCACCCTATAGCTAAAGTCGCCATTATTTAAAGTACCACAAAAACCAACACTATTATCAATGTTCACTACCACATTTATAACAGAGGATATAGAAGTAATTCCACTATTATCCACTGCTTTTGCCGAAAGTGTATAGTTGCCAGCGGGAACGGCTGTCCAATTGTAAACATAAGGGCTGCTAGTTAACTTGCCTAACAAAGTAGCACCATTGTACACATCTACTTCGGTAATGCTACCTGATGCATTTGTATCAACAGCACTCACATTTATTGCAATGTTTGCAGGTTCTACAAAGCTTGCTTTATTAAGTGGAGAAACAATACTTACTACAGGCGGTGCTGCTGTAATACCTGTACAATTTGTACCCACAGTATAATTATGAGGGTTTGCACTAGAATTATGCTCTCCACCACTTGGCACTTGATAAGTAAAGTAAAAACTTATAAGTGTACCATTGGCTATAGGTAGGGTATAGATAAAGTCTGAACCAACAGCAGTCATCGATTTGCCAGGATAACCACCTGTCGTACCTTGCCTAATGTAGACAAGTGCATATTTTGAACCTGCTATGGGTGATAATGGGTGCATTGTGATTGTGACAATACCATTATTTGTTTCTGCCTTATATTCATAATCTTTACTTACAGCCGTACCACAATAACCATCTGTATTGGGGGCATTAATCACCACATTAACAGGAACAGAAGTAGTAGAAATACCGCCTCCATTTGTAGCAATTGCAGTAATTGCATAATTGCCCTTTGCCACTCCAGTCCATGTAACATTGTAAGGGTTTGTAGTAGAAGTGCCTATTAAAGTAGTATTGTTATAAAATTCAACTTTAGAAATTGTGTCATTTAAGCTAGAAGCAGTTGCAGTTATTGTAATACTTGCCGGGGCAGTAAAAATAGCTGCATCGGCAGGTGATGTAATTAAAACCGAAGGTGCACCAGCTACACATATTGAGCCAGCGAGGTAAGACTGAGGATCGGAACTAGAATTTCTTTGTCCACCAGATGGAACATTATAAGTAAAGTAGAAACTAGTAATTGTACCATCAGAAATTTTTGCACTAAATAAAAAGTCACTTCCAGAGGCAGTCATATTGTAGCCTGGATAAGCACCTGAACCTGTTCCTGTTTTTAAATAAATGATAGATGAAGAACAACCTGTAATAGGTGCTAGGGGATGAAACTTATAATATACTGTACCCGAATAACTAAATACCTCATAACTATAATCTCCATTTGCAGCAATACCCTTACATGCAACAGGGGCTACATTAATAATTACTGGTGCAGATATGGCAGTGTAACCATCTGTTGCAGTAACTTTTGCAGTAAGTGTGTAATTTCCAAATGCAACATTACTCCAAGCAAAACTGTAGGGGCTTGTAGTTGAAGTACCCAAAAGCGTAGTATCACTGTAAAAATCTACTTTATTTATAGTACTATTAGAATCGGCCGCATTAGCGTTAATAGTGATAGTAGAGGAAGGTATATAATTACTATTACTTATTGGAGATGTAATACTAATAGTAGGCAATATTGGGTTAGAAACTACAATATTTACAGGAGTAGATATAGTAGTTAATCCGTTAGTACCTGTAGCTTTTACTGTAAGCGCATAACTTCCTGGTGCAGCCCCAACCCATGTATAAGTGTAAGGACTACTAGTTGAGATTCCTAAAAGTGTTGAATTAGCATAAAACTCTACTTTATAAATAGAACTTCCTGCATCTGTAGCATTGGCACTAATTACAACAATTGCAGGCGTAAGGAATTTTGCTTTGTTAACAGGAGCAGATATATCAACTATTGGAGCATTGCTTACAGCACCATTAACAAAAACAATTACAGGCGCTGATGTTAGCGTATTACCTAAACTATCTTGGGCAACTACAGTAAGGGTATCAATACCTACCGTGGGATTATTCCAAGTGAAAGAAAAGGGCATGGTGGAAGTAGAATCAATTAAGGTACTACCATTGTAGAATAAAACACTTTTTACATTAGAACTTGTTGAAGTTTTGATGGCTATTGGTGAAGGAGCAACTACAATTGAATCATTAACAGGTGAAGTAATGGATATACTCATTAATGGTTTAGGAATTTTACCACCAGCATAATAAATGTTGTCTATATAAAAGTCTGCAACAGATGTTGTAGGATCTCCAGCAAACATAAAAGCATCGTGCATAGACATTAGGTCTATATTTCTACCTGAATCTGGATTATTAAACGCAGATAATGGTATGGAAACTTGGTGCCAATTGCCATCTCTAATTAATCCAAACTGCTCAACACCCGTTGCAAAATTTACCCAACTTTGCCAGAAAGCAGTAGTAATCCCAAATTTAAACTGCCCCTTGTAGGTAGTCTTAAATTGAAATTTTAAAGAACCAGTATCATAGTTAGTTAAGTTAACATACTTATTAGAAATCCCTAGACCAAACCAATTGTTTGCACTTGCTTCTAATGCTAATACATTTTTACCTTCATAAGGAACCGGATTTGGTATATTAGTAAGATTATTCCAATAAGCTATACTCGCATCTTTAGCATAACTGATAGAATCTGTGCAAGGGGTAGTTTCTGTATAAACACCAAAATTACCAGTACTTGTATGTTGGTTTCCGATATATATAGAGTCGCCTACACTCTGGTATAGCTTAACATAATCTACTAACATATCTGCTGGCATGGGAGCAGTAATGCCGCTTTGTGCAAAAATTGATGGATAGTTACCACCTACTGCTAAGTTTAAAAGTAGATAATGGGGGGTATGAAAAGCTGTTCGGTTATTTTTAGTAGGATTACTGATATCAAATGAAAAATACAAAGTATTATCTATAAACATAGATATATTGCTACTAGTCCATACCATTTTATATAGATGATAATCTGCAGACAAATCGGTAGGATTATCATAACTAGAAACAGTATCACCTTGTGCACCACCATTTTTCCAGTGCATTGCACCTGTTATATGTTCGTTTGCTTTATTAGCTGCCAATGCAGCAGCAGCCCCCATTTCTAATATATCTATTTCACCAACTTGTGGCCAAACTTCACCAACAGTTCCTAGTGTCCAAAGTGCAGGCCACAAACCATTGGCTATGTTGGGCATTTTTATTCTTGCCTCTACGGTACCATATTGAAAGTGCATCCTACCTTCTGTTTTAATTCTTCCGGAAGTGAAGGAATTGCCACCAAAAGTTTCTTGACGTGCTTCAATAACAAGATTACCATTTTCAATTCTTACGTTTTGTGGACGACTAGTATAATATTCTAATTCGGAGTTGCCCCAACCCCAACCTGCTGATCTTTCTGATCCGTTACCAAAATCGTAAGTCCAATTATCAATATTAAGGGATGTTGAATCAAAATTATCTTGCCAAACCAATTTTTGTTGTGCGACTGCTGTTTCGCAAACGCCCCAAAAGAAAAAAATCATCAACGGAATACTTAATTTCAATTTTAAAGATTTCAAATTGATAAACTTTTTAGACTTGTTCATAAGGCAAAATTCTATATGTGTTAAAAAATATTACTGTGGCTTAACTTTTACAGTAATTCAACATGACTAAATATTATCTTATTTATGGGAAGTTTAAGTAACAAGTAAAACTGAAAAACTAAATTTGGTGAATTATAGTTTGCAACCTTAAACTAATTAATAAACTGAGTTTTGTAAATATATCGTCCATTGACACTACCCTTGGTAAATACACCTACTTCAATATTACATCCTTGACGATTATCTATCATAAAAGTGCATTTTATTACTATTTTACTACATCATACTGATGTTTTTACTACTTCAATCCAATTTTTGATACATTTACAGCATCACTGAATGCTGCAAATGAAAAAATCTTTATTACTCCTCTTCCTACCACTTTCTGTATTCTGTCAAAATACTATTGGTTTTCCAGACATTATTAATTACACGAAACAAACCTATTCAGCAGGACTTCAAAATTGGGATATCAAACAAGATAAAAATGGCTTAATGTATTTTGCCAATAATGAAGGATTGTTAACTTTTGATGGCATCACATGGAATCTATATCCATTACCCAATAAAACAATTGTACGTTCGGTAGAAATTGGTTTTGATAATAAAATTTACGTGGGAGGGCAAGATGAATTTGGTTATTTTTCACCAAATAGTACTGGATTTTTACAATACACATCCCTTACAAGTTTCTTATCCTTAAAAGATAAATCGTTTGGTGATGTTTGGGATATTATCACTTACAATAAAAATATTTTTTTTAGGGCTAATCATAAAATATTCAAATTATCAAATAAATCAATAGAGGTTTACAATGCATTCTCCGAATGGTCGCTACTTACTGTAGCCAATGGGAAATTATATGCTCATGACCTAAAGGGTGGATTAAAAAGTTTTGAGCAAAACAATTGGAGTAATGTTATAACTGAAAATAATTTACTAATAAATGACCCGCTCACTTCAATTTTACCCATTAATAAGGATAGTTTACTAATTACCACATTAAAACATGGTATTTTCTATTTAAACAAAGGTGTAATAAGCAAATTAAATTCTGTAAATAACCCTTTGTTTGAAGAAGGAAGAATTTATGCAGCTAATAAAATTAATGAAGATTGGATAGCACTTGCAACTAGCAACAATGGTGTTTATATAATTGATTTTAAAGGCAATATCATTCAAAGTTTTTCTAAAACAGAGGGTTTACAAAACAATGATGTACTAAGTATTTTTATTGACAATCAACATAACCTTTGGCTTGGTCTTGATAATGGTATAGATTTAATTACTTACAATAATGCCATAAAACTAATTAATCCTTTTTTAAAAGATGGTTCGGGTTATGCAGCTACTATTTATAACAGTAATCTATTTGTAGGCACATCAAACGGCCTGTATAGTATGCCTTTAAACCAAAATGGCGATTTAAGTTTTAATAAAGGCAACTTTAAACCTGTTATAAATGCAAAAGGACAAACTTGGTGCTTGTCGGTTATCAATAACCAACTGTTACTTGGTAATCACGAGGGGGCATTTGTAATTAAAGATAATACTGCAATACCCATTACACAATATCCTGGTTATTGGAACTTTACCCCTATTTCTACTAATTCAGCACCATCAGAAATAATTAGTGGCAACTACAACGGATTGTCTTTAATGAACTATAAAAATGAAAAATTTGCCATTGTTTCCGATTTAACTACCGATTTTCATGAATCCTCTCGCTTTGTTGCCATTGACAAATACAATAATATTTGGGTTTCTCATCCTTACCATGGAGTGTATAAAATTCATAAAAACAACAATAATAATTATTTAACCGAAAGTTATTCTACTAAAAAAGGGCTTCCTTCCTTATTAAACAATCAAGTATTTAAGGTAAAAAACGAAGTTGTGTTTGCAACAGAAAAAGGAATATATAGTTATAATCCACAAAAAGATTGTCTTGAAGCATCCACTTTTTATAATAAAATATTAGGGAATAGGAGTATTAGATATCTAAAGGAAGATAACGATGGTAATATTTGGTTTATTCATGAAAAAACGTTGGGCGTTATATACCTTTCAACTACAAAACCTGTTGTAAATTACTTTCCAGAGTTAACAGGCAAGTTATTAAGCGGTTTTGAATTTATATACCCCCTTAATCAAAATAATATTTTTGTAGGTGGTGCTAAAGGCTTTTACCTCCTTAATTACGAAAAATACAAACATAATTTGCCAACTTTAACTGTACAGGTAAGAGAAGTAAGAATAATTAATGGCACGGATAGCTTGTTGTTTGGGGGCTTTTTTAAAGATGTAAATGATATTCAAATTCAAGAAAAAAACAAAATCCCTCAAATTAAGAATGATTTTAAAACAATAAGGTTTCAATTTTCGGCTTCTTTATATGGCTATCAATCTAACTTAGAATACAGTTATAGATTAAAAGGATTTGATAATAATTTTTGTACTTATACAAAGCGTACTGAAAAAGAGTATACTAATTTACCCGCCGGTAGTTATCATTTAGAGATTAAAGTTCGCAATAATTTAGGTAAGGAATCTGCCATTGCTATTTATTCATTTACCATTTTACCACCATGGTATCTTACAATTTGGGCTATTATTTTGTATGCTATTATTTTTATTTTAGGAAATTACATGGCCTATTTATGGTTAAAAAATAAATTTAGAGCACAGAGGGCTCGTTATGAATCAGAGCAAAAAAGATTATTGTACATACATGAGTTAGAAATTTCAAAAACAGAAAGCGAGATTGTTTCATTGCGTAATGAAAAATTGGAAAGCGAAATTGATTTCAAAAATTCAGAACTTGCTTCCTCGGCAATGCATTTATTAAAAAAGGGAGAATTACTTACAAAAATAAAAAGTGGTTTATCTCAATTAATTAAAGAAATTGACAATACTCATGCAATTGCGGAGTTGAAAAAAATGGTAAAAACATTAAATGAAGATGAGCATTTGGATGAAGAATGGGAAAATTTCTCGAATCATTTTGATAAAGTACATAGCGATTTTTTAAGTGAATTAAAGGAAATACACCCCAATGTTTCTGCTAACGAACTAAAGCTTTCCGCATATTTAAGAATGAATTTATCTACTAAGGAAATCGCGCAACTAATGAATATATCTGTTAGAGGTGTTGAGATAAGCAGATATCGACTAAGAAAAAAATTGGCAATACCAACCGAAACTACATTATTCGATTATTTAATAAACCTTAAAGGAAAGAGTTAGCTTAACAATTTGGGCAAATGATGAGTGAATAACATTAAAACATACCATTTCTTTCCTGCTGCAACATCATTACTAACTACTCTGGTATTTTAAAAATGATTGTATCCATTGGTTTTTGTTACTTATGACAACGTGGAACTTAACAATCTGAACAAAGAGCGGTAAATTATTTTTAGAAAGAAGGAGTCTATAAATTATAGCTTGCCGTTGGTTTTGGAATGACTGCCTTTTGCTCGGGAATGCTTGCCCTTGCCCCTCAACCCTTTTTTAAAAACGGGAGCGTTAAACATCGTCTGTAACTTGTTCTGTAGATTAACCAACTTTTGAAAAGTTGAGAAATCCGAGACATTCCTTAGTTTTAAATGCGATTGTCATTGAAAAATGGATTGTAGAAGAAGTCTATTCCTGTAATAAAGTAGTAGCTTATCTAAACATTGGATCTTATTAGCTAAGTATAAGCCATTGGCAAAGCAAAAAATGGTGTATGATAAGTTTCAGACACCCTTTTTAATTACATTATTACCAATTTATTCTATTATAATCCACTTTGTGGTCTCGCCTTCAATGCCTACTGCTTTTAAGTAATAAACACCTGCTGCCAATTTGGTTTGTTGTTGTAGGTTTAAAGTATTGGTGCTATTACCCTTTAAGGCACTCACCTTTTTAGTCATGATTACCTTACCCTCTAGGGTAGTTAACTGAAACTGTATGTCCTTGCTTTGGGTTAATGAAAGATTAGTTTTAACCACTCCATTGCTTGGGTTAGGAGCTACATTCCAATTGTCCATATTGATAGCATTAACGGTTGAACCTGCAATCTTGCCATTAGTTTTAACAATACCTACCTTGGTATAGTTAGACTTCCAAGCTTCTATTGGGGCGATGTCATTACTAATGGAAATATCCTCATTCATAATTTCACCTTTCTTAGTAAATACCAACTCCATCAATAAGTCCCCATTATTTAAGGATTTTGATACCAATTTAGGTTCTGTCCAAATAAAGGATACTTTACCTTCATTGTTGCGGTTAACACCATACTCCATATCCAATTGGTTGTTTTCAATTGATTTCAACTCTAGCACCTCTTTATTATAGTTTAAGGTGTATTGCATACCCAAGATGTCCTTAAAGTTATTTACTCTAAT
>Ga0007836_1000172_pt1 | contig 15636 bp, 15 predicted proteins | sample CryBogCBE23Oct07_FD_71205 | JGI IMG/M metagenome (GOLD analysis project Ga0007836, IMG submission 71205) | Freshwater microbial communities from Crystal Bog, Wisconsin, USA - CBE23Oct07 | ecosystem: Environmental > Aquatic > Freshwater > Lake | place: Crystal Bog, Wisconsin, USA | collected...
AACCTCCATAGTATAGAAGTACTGGTTGTAGTAATTTTTAAACCCATAGTTTACAAACAAAGTCTCGTAATAATCTGGATTAAAAGACATTCCATAAACAGGGGGTTTATTAAAACCCTCAACCAATAGTCCCCACCATTTATCCCTATCCCCAAAGTTTATGGGTCCATCCATAGCCAAAGCCCCTTGTTCTATTAACCAGGTTTTTGCCCTATTAAATAATAAATTCGCGGCTTCTTGATTGTTGATACAATCAAAAAAACCTACACCACCAACATTGTAATCCGTACCTAAACAAATATACCTTTCCGATACAAAAGCCGCAATTCTACCAATAGTATGTTGGTTATTATCTTTAACAATCCATCGCTTTGCATCACCATCCCTAAAATGTTTATTATATTTTGGATTAAAATAATCATTTACTTCCTTATCCAAAGGACGGATGTAGGCAGGGTTTTTAGCGTTGATACTAACATTTATTAATACAAATTCCTTTTCTAAAGCTGCACTATTAACTTCTATTATTTGCATAGTATTCCTTTGGCACAAATATATTGGTTAGCAAGTTTTAGGAAATAAGTTTAATGCATTACGTAATAAGTTGTAAGTAATAGGTATTAGGTTTACACAGTGTGTTATTAAGTACACTGCAAAAATCAATACTATTAGACAATTGTTTTTACCTTTTAGGAGTTGGTGCTCATTCAAATCATTTAATCAACGTTCTAATTTAGGTTAATGGCTTTATCCTTTGGATATTTAATGGTATAAGTAAACTTAACCTTTTTACTTTCTCCCGCAGGTATATTTAATTGCCAGTTAAGTAAGCCCGTATCATTATTTATGGTTGCATCATTAGCATCAATCAATTCAACTTCAATTTCCTTATTAGTAGATAAAGGAAACTGGTCTTTCAAATCGAGGTTAATAGCTTGCTTTTTGTTGTTCTTAATAGTAGTCTCATAAGTAAAGCGTTGTAATTTGTTGCTACCCAAAAACTTAACACTACTAAAATCCACCAATTTATCTCTTTTAACAGCTATCCTCTTATCTCTACCCAAAGTTAAATTGAGTGTATCCTGAATCCCATTAGGGTCAAGGAAGGTTTTACCCGTATACGTATTTTCGAATATTACATTGGCATCACCTGGCAACAAATTAAACTGCTCCCAATTGGTAATTTGTGCCATGATGTAAACGTCCTTATCCAGTTTAGGAATAGCAAAATGCTTATAGTTAGCAGGAATGGTGTAGGTTTTTAATACCACCATTTGCTCCTTACCATTGGTAGGTATATCATAAGGAATATCAACATCAAAGGTTAGACTCAGAATGTTATCTGAAACTTTTACATGATCTTCCAATTTATTAACCTTTCTACTAGTTCTCTTTAAAGCTCCATAACCTACAACCACAACCTCTTGAAGATTTTTATTGTCAGCATTAGGCATTGCGCTCATCATTCCTTTTGCATAAGCTTGGTATTTATAACTTAAAAACCAAGGGCTTAATTCGGGAGCCTTTTTAGATTGCCCTGGTGTAGCGGTTGAAAGCGTAAGCTTAACCTGTTTCCAATCTAGTCCAGTTTCTTGTGAGATATTGGCTTTATAAATCAGATTGATGGGGTTTTTTATATCATCTACACGTATATCATAAAAAGGATACCATTTAGCATTTGTAGCAATATAACTCATTTCAAAATCGTATTTACCCGCATCAGCAACTAATAATTGTAATACTAAACGCCCCGTGGTAGTTGTATTCTTTTGCTTTTCGTCTTCTAACTGATTGTCCAAAGTATCTACTCTATCCTTCAATAAACCTCTTTTTTCAATTAACTGTGCAATTTCACTTTGAAGTTCTAATGACTTAGCTTTATAATAATCCATCATTTTAATCAGTTCGGCAACACTTAACCCAGTTTGAGTACCTTTTATCTCTCGATTGGCTTTTAAAACTTCTAATAAACCCGAATCGTTGTTAATAGTGAGGGTATACTTTGAAACTAGCTTCTCTAGTGTAGCAATAGAATCTTCTATATGTTTCACCTTTGGGTTTTTACCCTCCCCCACTAAATAATTGTTACTAAACTCAGTACCCAAAATGGTAACCGCACCATTTACTTTAACCTGTACACTATTTAAGTCAATAGCACTACTTAGTTGCTCAATTACCAAAGTGTTGGTTCCCTGTTTTAAGTTAGCAGTTGCTAGGTGGTTCATTTCGGCACCTGCAGTATAAACAGTAACCGATTGCAAGCGGGCATTGGAATTTATGGGTTCATTACCAGCAAATACAGCAATGGTAATGAAGAAAAGGAAAAAAGAAAATAAACTTTTCATACTAATTGTTTTTTGATTCTAATTGTGATGAATGTAAGGGCATAATTACACAAAAAATATTGTGAATTAGGGTTAAATATATGTTACACTACTTGTTAAACACCTATAGCTTGCTTTAATTGAAAAAAATATGAGCCATTGCTAATAATTGGGTGTACTTTTTCGTTATATCTCACAACAAAATAGTAGCTATCCCTCCCTTAAAATAGGGATTGGCTATTTTTTAGTGATTTATTAATTAATTTGCGCTTTTTAAAGTAATACAATGAAACAATTTTCTTTTCTTCTAGCTACAGTTGCTGTATGTGTTTTGCAGAGTTGTGCACCTAAAAAGCCTATTTACAAAGCACCTACCACTACAGTAACGAAGGCTGTTGAACCTATTACAAAAGATCCCTTTGTTCCATTTACAAGAGAATTGTTCGATAAATTAAGTCAAAATAGCATTGATGTTAAGCAAGTTCAGTTTTACATTGACCAACAGTTGGTACTTTCTAGAAATTTAAGCAATAATAATATTGCTGTAAAAAACGGAAAGATTATTTTAAACAATGGCAAATATGTAAATGAAATTCTTTTCCCTCAATACACTCCCGTTATTTGTGATGTTATTGAAGGTGATGGTTTAAGAGTAAAAGCAGAACAGGGAACCAATACCTTAAAGTTTTTAAATGACAAAAAGTATTCACCCATTAATTACATTTTTAATCCAGACAAATGGAATACCAATGGAGGTTGCGAGGTTAACTATGATAATAATAAGTACACAGTGGTTTGTCCTACCTGTACAGGAGGTACCCCAAATGAAGCAAAATTGGTTGTTCGTCAAAGCGAACTTGCTAATTTAGATAGACAAAACAGAGTAGTTCCTGGTGTTAAAGTAGGGGGTGGTATTACAGGACCTGGTAATAACAATTAATCCGCTTAGACTGCCTAAAACAAGGGGCTAATACTACAATTTAGTAACTTTTTCAAGCTGCCGCATACAAATGAAACCAAATCGTAAAAAGTAGATTTATGAATAACTGAAAAGAGTGCAAAAACAGTTGTTAATTAGTTTCAAGATTAATAATAATAAACATGCGTGTTAAGGGAACTTAATGGAGCTGTAATCTAAATAAATAAGACCGCCCTACATGTAAAATTTAAGGCGGTCTTACTAGTTTCTAGGGATAATCTAGATATCACTCTTCATCAAAATACAATTGAGCCTGCTTAATTTGGGGCACTTTACTAGACTCTAAAATATTAATTCTAAACTCCTGTGCTACAACAGGCTTAAAGCTTTTAAAATAACCTGCACCTATACTATTATCCTCAAAAATGATTTTCCAATCATTTCCATCTTTGTATTCTAGGGTAAACTTCTTCGCAAATTTATCAAAAGTACCCGCTTCCGTCATTGAGATACTTCCTACGCTAGTAGGCTTGCCCAAATTAACAGCCAACCATCCTGTTTTATCGCCATCAGCAGCAATCCACCCTTTTTTACCATTTAAATCAAAGGCAGTAGAAGGATTTATAGTCTTATCTTTTACCGAAGAAGCGGTAGCAGCCTTTTTGAAAGAAGGAATTGGCTCAGCAACAGTAATAGCTGGTGCACCTACAATTTGTAATACGGCTACAGTAGCCGCAGAATCAATTGGCTTCTTTGGTAATTGCAACAACAAATATTTGCCTGCAACTTTGTAAGAAAGTCCCGATTTAGGCTGTGCCAATAAATAAGCTTTTACAATGGTATTACTTAAAGGTATTTTTATAATGCCATTTGTAGGATATTTAGTAATGTGTAAATACAGTTTATCTTTCTTTTGGGTACACTTTCCAAAGCTTAAATAAGAAAATGGACTAGCAGTAGTGCCATAAATTGATTCTCCATTAGTTTTTAACCAAGCGCCTACTACTTTTAATCTATCTACAGATGGCTGAGGAATTAACCCTTCGCTAGTGGGCCCTACGTTCAGTAAATAGTTTCCTCCTTTTGATGCTATATCTATTAAGTTCTGAATTAAAACCGTACTACTCTTCCAAGCGGAATCATAACTTTTAAAGCCCCAAGTATTGTTCATGGTCATGCATGATTCCCAGTTTTTCCCAGGAAACCCTGTGGCAGGAATATATTGTTCGGGTGTTTCTAAATCCCCACCATAACCACCACCTAAGCGGTTGTTATAAATTAAATTGGGATGATCTTTAAGCACTGCGTAAATTTTATCGGCATACGCTTTGGTCATTCCCGTGGGTGTATCAAACCAAAGAACAGAAATTTCTCCATAGTTAGATAATATCTCTTTTAATTGAGGAACCACTTTTTTGTCTATGTATTCGCCCATATTTCCATTTTGAGCACTATCCCAATGTCCCCCAATAGCCGATCCACCCGGTGCAGTCCAATCTTGTGCTTGCGAATAATATAAGCCTAAGGTCATACCATATTTTTTACAAGCAGCCGCTAATTGCTTTACCACATCCTTTTTATATGGAGTGGCATCTACAATATTAAAAGGATCAGCATCCGATTTAAACATGGCAAAACCATCATGGTGTTTGCTAGTTAGCACCATATATTTCATTCCAGCATCTTTAGCTATCCGTACCCACTCATCAGCATCAAACTTTACAGGATTAAACTGTTCAGCATATTTTTTATACGTTTCTACAGGTATCTTTCCTTTGTTCATTATCCACTCACCAATACCATTTATCTTATTTCCATTATAAGTGCCAGCAGGGACCGAGTAAACACCCCAATGAATAAACATACCAAAACGAGCTTCCTTCCACCAATCCATCTTAGGATCATTTTGCGAAGCCACAGGAACTTCTTTGGTTTGCGCCTTCAACATAGTTAATGTTTGAGTAAAAAGCAATACGGCAACAATCAATAATTTTTTTCTCATAAAACAATTTTTCAGATTCAATCTGTCTTCAAAATAAAATTTAATGCTGCAAAGACTATCTACCTGATTGAAAAGTTTAAAGAGGATTAAACATTTAAGAAACTTTTTATTAAAAGATAGCTTTATTTTTACACCTTATGGCAATACTGAACACATCAGAAACATTTAAAAGGCTAAAGAATCGCTATCGTTTAGTGATTACGAATGATGATACCTACGAGGAATTAATTGCCTTTAAGTTAGACAGGCTATCTGTTTACATTGCAATGAGCTCAATATTTGTAATACTAGTTAGCTTAACAATTGCGCTGATTGTTTTTACCCCTATGAAGTATTACATACCAGGTTATGGAAGCAGAAACAGTGAAACCCAGTTTAAATTACTAAAAATTAGAACCGATTCATTAGAACAAGCTATTCATTATAAAGACCAATACCTGAATGGTGTTAAAAGAGTTTTAAGCGGTACTACTCCAGGACGATTAGATACTGTAGCATTAAAGATTCCAAATACAGAAGTTACCAACGATTAATGAAGGATAACAAAAACCTTTTAGTTCAATATGCAGCTTTGGCAACCCAATTAATGGTATCGCTTGTAATTACTACTTTTTTAGGCAATTGGATAGATGCACATTATATACATTCAATACCATTGTTAGTTTGGGTTCTTCCTTTAATAGTTATCATTGGGTACATCATTAAATTAATTAAAGACACATCTAAATAATTATGAAAAAGAGCTTTACACAGTTATTAATTCCCACTCTTATTTTATTCCTTTCCATCTCTTTATTATTCTTTGCTTGTGGGGGCTATTTTGTAAAAATAAATTTAAACCCCACTGTTGTATTAATAGGTAACCTAATGCTCTTTTTAGTATCAGCCTTAATAACGTGGATGCACGTAAAAGCCATTAAAAACCCTAACCCAAATGTATTTAGCAATAGCGTAATGGGAGGCACCATGATAAAACTCATGGTATTTGGTGTAGCCACTGTTTTTTATTTGTTTATTGCAGGAAACCAACGAAGTGTATTTGCTATTTTTACTTTAATGGTTTTATACATGCTTTATACGTTTTTTGATGTAAAAACTGCTTTATTATTGAATAAAAAAGATTAATGGCTACTACCGAACATCCCATGCAGGCACTTGCAGCCTATTTGCCCGATAACACCTTTGAGCCCATCGTGCATTATATTCATCAATATAAAATTCATTTAACAGTAACCCGTCAAAGGAGAAGTGTTTTGGGTGATTATAGACATTCTGCAGGATGGGGTAACCATAAAATTAGTATCAACGGCAATTTAAATAAGTATGAATTCCTGATTACTTTCCTGCACGAATTAGCCCACCTTTTTACTTTTGAACAGCATAAAAACCGTGTAGAACCACATGGTATTGAATGGAAAAACAATTACAGTTTGTTATTACAGGACTTTGTACAACGAAAAGTGTTTCCACCAGACATTGAGAAGGCATTACAAAAATCAATTAAAAACCCTTCGGCCACTGCCAATGGTGAAACCGAATTATTAATGTTGTTACGAACCTATAGTACCAACAACCGCCCCGACTTAATACTGATGGAAAAAGTGCCTATTGGTGCTCAATTCATTACCGAAAATGGGAGGGTATTTAAAAAGCTTGCCAAAAGAAGAAAACGCTATGAATGTTTGGAGTTAAGCACGGGCAGACATTATGCTTTTAGTGGATTATCGGAGGTTAAGTTAGTGGATGAAACTGGGTAAGACTTTCTAATTAGATTATTTAACTTCTGCAACTCTTTGTATACACCTAAAACCTAAATGCTCCATACCGCTATCTTCTGAGGTTTTCATTCTACGGGCGCATCTAAAGCCCGAGCAATAGCTGTCATTACATAAAAACGAGCCTCCTTTTATTACTCTTTTTGGTATTGTAGGCTCATCAGGATCATAGCTTACAGCGGATCCTTGGGGGTTATTAACACCTTCAGGTTTATTAATAGAAGCATAATAAGTATTGTTATATAAATCTGCCGTCCACTCCCAAACATTGCCCGCCATATCATACAATCCATAACCATTGGGTGGAAAAGATTTTACAGGAGCTGTATAAAAATAGCCATCTTCCACAGTATTTTTTGTGGGGAAGGTACCCTGCCAATAGTTTGCTTTTTGCTTGCCCACATTTACAGGCTCATTGCCCCAAGGATAAATATTATTTTCCAATGCTCCCCTAGCTGCAAATTCCCATTCGGCTTCAGTAGGTAAACTTTTACCTGCCCATTTACAATAAGCCACTGCATCTATCCACGCAACATGTACCACAGGATAATTTTCTTTTCCTTTTATATCGCTTCCTATTCCATGTGGATGTCGCCAATTTGCACCAGGTTTCCACTCCCACCATTGGGTATAATCATTAAGTTCAACTGCTTCTTTGGGTTGTCTAAATACTAACGATGCCGCTACCAATATACTATCATCGGGTTTAGGAGTTTCGGGAGGCAATTGTTTTTTTAACTCATTCCAATCGGGTTTTCGTTCAGCAATGGTAACATAGTGTGTGGCATTTACAAAAGCTTCAAACTGCCTGTTGGTTACTTCGGTAGCATCTATCCAAAAACCGTTTACGGTTACTTTGTGCTTAGGATACTCATCTGAAGCAGCTTGGTTATTATCGCCACCCATCATAAAAGTACCCCCATCAATCCAAACCATACCCTCATGGTTATTACCCACACTTTTAACACTAGTATGATGGGGAGTTGATGATGGTTTACTAAATCTTTTTGGCAAGTTAGACTCACAACAAATGGGCTTCTTCTTATTAGTTGAACTAGTATCTATATTAAGATGAATAGCATTAGGAATTTGAGCCCTTAAATGGTAAGTAATCGCAATTATTAAAACTAAGAATATTATTCTACTAAGGTTCATTCTTTTATTATTTGTTGCAAAAGTGCGCTAATTAAAGATGGTAAGGTTAAAACTTGTAAATAATAACATTCGCATCAGAGACACATTAACCAATATTACAATTGTAAAATACCTTATTTACTTTGAGCTATACCTTGTTTTATAGTTTGGATAGATTGCTTTTTAGTTTCCGTCAATAAGCTTAAAAACCCGTATTCGTGATTGTATTGTTGTCCAGTCTCCAAAATCCAATTTAAGAAGTTAGAAACTTCCTTGTTAGGATTTATTGGGTTATACAGTACGTGAACTTCTTCTATCAATAGCTTAGAGCTGTTTGTTTTCTCTGCATAAGTCAATATATTATCTAGCGTTCCATATATCCTTTCGTTGGCATCAATCTTTCCATTATCATTAAAATCTATCGGCACAATAGCAATACTGTCTATCAGTTTACGCGTCTTTAAATCGTAAATAAAGCCTAGGTTATTATAGGATACACCGTTAATATCTTGCTTCACAGCATTTAGTAAGTCTTTATCATCACCTACTACACCTATGCCCTTAATATCTTTTTGTTCGCTACCAAAATGATTAGCAAAAGACTGGGACGCACAAGCATTTTGCTTTCTTTTATAAACAGTAAAAACTGCATCAGAGCCAATGTTAGTACTGCTTGTTTCGCCAAAATAAACCTGTTTGAAAGTGGCTTCATTAAAGCCTTTTTCCTGTAAACTAGCAACATCCACACGATTACTATTAACCACAGGAAGCTGAATGTACCTACTAACAGTAATAGCACTCTTGCCAACTTTGATATCCGTTGCAGCTAATTTATGAGACACGATTGATATATCCACACTATCTACAGGTTGTTTACTATTCAATATAAAATGAACATCAGTATGTAGTTTACTATATTCATCTATCCACTTTTGAAATAGCGGATAGGTTAACCTAGTACCCGCTATGCGAATAGTCTGTGCATTGGTTTTTAATCCGAAAATCAAAATGCTTACCAAGACAATAATGCTTACAATTGTTTTTTTCATTTTTGTTTATTTTAATTGATTCAATAATAATTCAGCCACAAGAAATACTAAGCATAGATTTGTATCTTAAAATATAAAGAAATGTTTACTCAAATCAGCGGTGTATACAATAATGGGAACATCATTTTAGATGAACAACCCAGTTTATCCAAGCCAGTAAAGGTTGTTGTAACCTTTATGGAAGAGGAAGAAGTAATAGTTAAAAAGAAAAAGCCACTTGTCTTTGGCTTTGGCAAAGGAACAGTCACTTTTATGTCACCAGATTTCAATGAGCCACTTGAAGATCTAAAAGATTATATGTAAATATGGACTTACTTTTGGATACCCACGCCTTTATATGGTTCATGGAAGGCAATCTGCTACTTTCTAATAAAGCTCGACAAGCCATCGAAAACCCAGAAAACAAAATCTTGATTAGCATTACCTCACTTTATGAGATTGCCATCAAACTAAAGATTAGTAAGATTGGGTTCGATAAACCAATAGCTGCTTTCTTTAATGATATTACAGAATATAACCTTACCCTGATTCCCATATCTGAAAGGCACTTAATAACCTACGAAGACATTCCTCTACTTCCCAACCACAAAGATCCTTTTGATAGGCTAATAATAGCCACTGCTATCACTGATAAGTTATCCATTATTTCTATAGATAAACAATTTAAGCACTACAAAGAACTCGTGTCAATTTTGTGGTAGTCGCACTTATTTCATACTATTGTCGTAAAAAAAGTTGTAGGTAATAAGAAATGAATTTAAGCTAATAAAATGCATCTTACTTACAACCTACAACTTAATACTTACAACCTAATCTATAATTTCTTCTTTGCTGCATCCTCTGCCGCTTTCTTTGCTAAAGCCTTGCGTTTTTCGGTTACATCAACCCAATCTATAAAAGGATATAAGTCGTATTTCTTAGCTTGTACTTCAAACAAAGCTTTTAATTCAGCCAACTTTTGTGGATACTTCGCTGCCAAATCATTATTCTCTGTAAAATCTTCTTTTAGATTATATAATTCCCAAATGTCCTTACTAAAATCACCGTGTGGCTGTGGCTTTCCAACTGTAAAGTTTCCAAGTTCTACGTTATCAGGATAATGTGCCGCACCTGCTTTCCAACCATCATTATAAATAGCTCTAGCCCCAAATATGTAATAGTGTTGAATCTTATGGGTGGAAGGCGCTTTTGCATTATCTATTGAATAAAACAAAGATTTACCTTGTAAAGTATCCTGTTTAATACCACGAATTTGAGTGGGTGCTTTAACGCCTACAAAGTCCAAAGTGGTGGGCAAGATGTCTATCACGTGACCATATTGTGTACGTACCTCGCCCTTTTCTTTTATTCCATTAGGATAAAATACTATTAGCGGATTGTGGGTTCCACCTTCAGCATTAGCATCTTGTTTCCAAAACTTAAAAGGCGTATTACAAGCTTGTGCCCAACCCAATGGATAATTGGCAGAACCTTCTGGTGTACCTATCTCCCCAATTTCTTCAATATTTCTTTTTATATATTCTTCTTCAACAGAAGTAGCCGGAGGATTCTTTTTACCATCAATAAAACCATGTACCGTACCCTCTTTACTTGCGCCATTATCGCCAATCATCAATAAAACAAGGGTATTATCTAATTGATTAATCTCTTTTAAGTAATTAATTACACGACTAACTTGAAAATCGGTATAAGTTAAATAACCAGCATAAACTTCCATAAAGCGAGCATAAAGCTTCTTTTCATTATCAGGTAAACTATTCCAATCCTTTATGCGTGGGTTACGTGCTGGCAACACGGCATCGGCAGGAATTACCCCTAAACGCTTTTGATTTTCAAAAACGGTAGTTCTATAAACATCCCATCCTTCATCAAACTTCCCTTTGTATAAATCGCTCCATTCTTTAGCTACTTGGTGCGGTGCATGTACAGCCGCAGGCGCATAATACAAGAAGAAAGGTTTATCTGGGGCAGCAGCCTTTTGTTTTGCAATATAACTGATGGCTTTGTCGGTAAGTTGCTCACTAAAGTGCCTGCCATCGGGTTTAATGTGACTATTATCTTCTACTAAATCTGGCTTGTACTGATCGGTTTGAGAACCTAGGAAACCAAAGAAATGCTCGAAGCCTTTGCCACTTGGCCACCTATCAAAAGGCCCTGCATCAGTGGCATCTTCATCAGGTGTCAACCCAAATTTACCTACCTCAAAAGTATTGTAGCCATTATCTCTAAGTATCTCGGCAATTGTTCCTTTAGTGGAAGGTATTCTACCATCATAACCAGGATAACCTGCCGACATCACCGTGTGTGCAAAACCACCCATGTGTACCGAATGGCTGTTTCTTCCTGTTAATAAAGCTGAACGAGTGGGCGCACAAATAGCACAAGTGTGAAAGTTGGTGTACTTTAAGCCATTGTTAGCAAGACTATCAAAAGTGGGGGTTTTAATAAGCCCTCCAAAACTACGAATAGCACCATAGCCTACATCATCAAGCAAAATCCAAACGACATTGGGCGCACCTTTTGGGGCTTTTGGAACAGAGGGATACCACTCTTTAGAGTCGGCAGATGTCTTACCTACCACACCTTGAAACGGTTCTTTTGATTGTGCATTTACTGCGGTTGCACCTGCTAGCAAGAAAGCAGACGCAGCGATTAATTGTTTGTACATATTGTTGTTTAATTAAAGAGGAAATCTATTATTGTTTATGCTATCCTTTCTCCAGAATCTTCGCTTCATTCAAACACTCTTTTTTCAAATAGGAAAGCGTTATTCAGGAATCGAGACACAATTAGCCCCCTACGCTATCTTCAATTCGCCATTATAACCTGGCACTTCGTCTCCTACTACAGGCCCATTTTTTGCCAACTCACTTCCTTCTTTCTTCGACTTGAATAATGGCCACAAAAACTGTGCATACCACTCTTCTGCTTTATAATGCTTTAAACCATAAGACTGTGGAAACTTTCTAGTGATGATACCCGTTTTAAAGATTACATCCCATATAAAAAACATATTACCAAAGTTGCCTTTGTAATAACCCACTCCATCGTCAGAAGTATCTGCATGGTGAGCATGATGGGTGGCTGGTGTAGAAATTAAACGCTCTAATACCCATGCAAAAGGATGCAATACCTTATATTTATAGAATGGCTTATCCCATGCAATGCTTGAATGTGCAGATAAAGTAATCAACGATTTTACCACCAAAACAAACAAGGCTGAATAGCCTAAGCCAAGATAAACTAATGCAGAGGTAAGGTATATTTGAGAAAAGAATACGGTGTATATAAAGTTTTGTCTACCTGCCATTGCCATGCCCATGTAAGGTGCTGAATGGTGCGTGCGATGAAAACGCCACAACAAAGGCAACTGATGGTGCAAACGATGATACCAGTATTGGGTTAAATCATCGGCTATAGCAATCAGGAAGCATCCTCCCCAAAATGGTACCCATGTAAAGATATTTGCAGAATGAGGCAAAAGATAGGGTAACACGGTTAAAGTGAACCAAGCAGATACAGGGGGCATCAAAAACTTAGGCGCAACAAAGCAAACAATATCAATTTTTCTTTCGCTGCTCTTCCATTTATTATCATACAATCCAAAAGCAAATTCTACTGCTCCAAGTATGATAGTGATGGCATAAAAGCCCCATAAATTTAAACCCTTGATGCCTGGTTCAATAAACTTAAGAAAATGAGGGGCATTATCCGATTGTGCCTTGGGTGGATTTAACCAAGGTGTCTCTCCTGTAAAATGAAAATAGGTTATCAATGCCAAAACTGGTAATGAATAGATAAAAAGACTTATAATAATGTCCTTGGTTATCTTCTTTGCCAAAGTGCGGTCTATAGCCATAATTATTAATGTTAATTAGTGAATTAATTGTTTTATCAAATACAATCCCCCTCCTAAAACTACCAAGGGAATGATGATAGCTGCAATACTGATTGCAATCTTTTTCGCGAGGATCACGACGTCTTGAAGTGTTATCATTTTATAATAAGTTTATTTTTTATCTGTTGTAGGTTGAGGTAATAATGGCGACTTAACTCCTGGCCTTAAGGTGCGTCCTTTAAATACATCTGCCCAATCTACAAAAGGATAAATGTTGTTTTTCTTTGCTTGTTCTTCAAATACCTTCTTTAACTCAACTAACTTTTCTGGATATTTTGTTGCCAAATTGGTCGTCTCATTAAAGTCCTCATTTAAATTGTATAACTCCCATTCATCTTTTTCAAAATCACCATCAGGTATTGATTTTCCTGCCAATTGATACTTAGCAAAATCAATAAAGTCGGGATGGTGTGCAGCCTCAGCTTTCCAACCATCTTTATAAATAGAACGGTTACCAAAAATATAATAATGTTGAAGCGTATGTTTGGAAGGTGCAGTAGCATTTTCAAAGGAATAAGCCAATGAAGTACCCTGAACTTCTTGTTGCTTTACTCCACGAATTTCAGCAGGAATTTTGCCTCCTATAAACGCTAAAGTGGTAGGCAATACGTCTATCACGTGACCATATTGGTTACGAATACCTCCTTTTTCAGTTATTCCTTTAGGGTAAAATACAATTAATGGATTATGTGTACCACCTTCTGCATTTGCATCCTGCTTCCATAATTTAAAAGGCGTGTTACAAGCCTGCGCCCAACCTAAAGGGTAGTTTGTTTCATTACCTAAGGCAGTACCTATCTCACCAATTTTATCAAGGTTTTCTTGAATATGTTGTTGTTCTGGTACTTGTTTACCAAAAGCCGAACGCTCTATTACACCATTGTAAGTTCCTTCTTTACTAGCACCATTATCACCGATAATGACGAATATTAAGGTATTGTCTAATTGTTTAATCTCTTTAAGGTGATTAATCAATAACCCTACTTCATGATCGGTATAAGTTAAATACCCTGCATAAACCTCCATAAACCGACTGTATAATTTCTTTTCCGCTTCCGTTAATGCCCCCCAAGCTTTTATGTCGGGGTTGCGTGGAGGCAAAACACCAGTAGCTGGTATTACGCCCAATTTCTTTTGGTTGTTAAATACTTCTTCACGATAAGCATCCCAACCTGCATCAAACTTCCCTTTGTATAAATCACTCCATTCACTGCTTACTTGGTGTGGTGCATGTACCGCACCTGGAGAGTAGTATAAGAAAAAAGGCTTTTCGGGGGCAGCCTTTTTCTGACGATCAATATAACTGATAGCCTTATCCGTAATTTGTTCACTTAGGTGTCTTCCATCAGGTGTAACATGGGCTTGGTCTTCCACCAAATCAGGCTTGTACTGATCTGTTTGAGAACCTAAGAAACCATAGAAATGGTCGAAGCCTTTACCTGTAGGCCAGTGGTCGAAAGGACCAGCATCTGTTGCTTCTTCATCTGGTGTGATACCATATTTACCTACGGCAAAAGTGTTGTAACCATTCTCGCGTAACACTTCGGCAATAGTTCCTGCGGTTGAAGGCACACGTCCATCCCAACCCGGGAAGCCCGCAGATGCCCCAATATGAGAGAAGCCACTTTCGTGAACAGCACCACTGTTACGACCGGTTAATAGTGCAGAACGGGTTGGTGCACAAATAGCACAAGTATGAAAGTTGGTAAACCGTAAACCATTGTTTGCTAAACTATCAAATGTGGGTGTTTTTATCAACCCACCAAATGTGGACGATGCACCATAACCCACATCATCCAATAAAATCCATACTACATTGGGCGCTCCATTTGGTGCTTTAACAGGCGCTGGCCAATACTCTTTTGAATCTTTTAGTGTATGGCCAATTACACCTTTAAATTCAGTTGTCTGTGCATTAATAGCAGCAATACTTCCTAGTGCGAAGGCTGAAGCTGTGATTACTTTTTTTATCATTTTAAAAGCTTTTTGTCTGTTTTAAAAACTGTGAGAAGGTAGGTGCCAACTTCGTTTGATCGTGACGTTGCAGACACCACCTTTTACCCTCACTTTGTTTGTTTACTTGGTTGTGACTCTTATGGAATTGCCAAATAACGATTAACAACTGATATTGGATGGTTATATTAATTATCAATTATCAACTATCAATTAATCTGCCTTCTTTTCTCCAATACCGGGCATTGATAATATACCATGCGTGTTGTGTACACGACCTTTAAATATATCTTCCCAGTCTATTAATGGATAAATGTTGTTTTTCTTTGCTTGCTCATCAAATACTTTCTTTAATTCTGCTAGTTTCTCTGGGTATTTTGCAGCTAGATTATTGCTTTCTGTAAAGTCTTCGTTGAGGTTATATAGTTCCCAAACGTCCTTATCAAAATCACCCGAAACAACTGGTTTATGTTCTTGCTGTGCCCTTGCAAAGTCAATAAAGTCGGGGTGGTGGGCAGCCTCAGCCTTCCATCCGTCCTTGTAAATAGATCGGTTGCCGAAGATGTAGTAATGTTGAAGCGT
>Ga0007836_1000173_pt1 | contig 15568 bp, 10 predicted proteins | sample CryBogCBE23Oct07_FD_71205 | JGI IMG/M metagenome (GOLD analysis project Ga0007836, IMG submission 71205) | Freshwater microbial communities from Crystal Bog, Wisconsin, USA - CBE23Oct07 | ecosystem: Environmental > Aquatic > Freshwater > Lake | place: Crystal Bog, Wisconsin, USA | collected...
GAAATTGAAACTAGCTATATTTTCAGGTATCAGGTGTAACGTAAATCGTCATTTCGAGGCACGAGAAATCTAACCAGAGGCAGTAAACAAATTTGAAAATGCCTTTCTTTTATTCAGAATAAGATTTCTCGTGCCTTACAATGACGTTATCGGGTAGCAAATTCAATTTCCGAAGAGGTCTAATTAATGATCATGCCTACCATCACCATCTCCCCTACTATCTTAAATGCAATGATGCACAATGTGGCGTGGGTAATAGATATAAAAAGAAATAAAATTTAAAGCAATTAAAACACCGTTATCTCCGCAACAACACATACCTCAGCATTCACCACCCTTCAAACCACTAAAAAACTTCCTTTCCATCCCGTACCAACTTAGTAAGGGTATGTCCATCTGCTGCTTTGGTAAAGGTTAAAACATCCTTTTGGTCTTTCCACCAGATAGTTAGCATAGTTTTATCGGCATTCCACAAGGTTTTAGGTGTTTCTTCCCCTTGTAAATATGGGAATAACAACACTTTAAAATTAGGCTCCACAGAACGTGAGGGCAATACAAGGCGCTTTGCTATATCCATTGTTCTTAGATAAAACTGATGCATATCTTCCGTCTTAATATTCTCAAAAGTTTCTAACCGTGGGTTAGGTTCCATATTAGGAATAGCCGACTCGGTGCTTTGTAACACCCTTACCAACAATTGAGGATCGCCCTTTTGAGGTGCAAACTTACCCGCGCTCAGTACGCCGCCCAACCCTTCTACATCTGCCATGTTACGCTTCATGCGTTTATCGCCCAATACAACATCATATTCACCTTGTGTTCTCGCATCAGAAAAAGAATTAAAGCCTAAGTTCAAAGCGCCAGATTCTTGTTTTACATCTATCAACTGCTTAATAGAAACTACTTCCACATCCAATTGCATGGGCAATGCAAACTCGTACAAATGTTCCTTATCATCTTTTTTAATATCATCTACAATCAACACATAATCGTGTTTACCCTTTACCAATCCTGCAGTGCGAAAAGCATACTCCACCGGGTAATTCTTCAACCGCATAGGCCATGTATCCTCCGCCCACATTAATGGATTTGTTTCCATGGTACCATTATAAAAGTCTGCTACTTTACGCAAAGGGTCACGCTGTGGTAACACACCCGGATAGTAGTGCTTAAGGTTGTTGGCAGTATGGGCATACACGCCGTCTCTCCATTGTGGTTCTACTTGCTTACCTACCATCATATCGCCCACGGCAGATTTTAACCAACTCCAATCGTAACAATATTTCGCATCAATCGTCCCAAAAGTAGCTTCGGGCTTATCTACATAATGCTTCCAAGAAGCAGGTGTTGCAAAGTAACCTTGTCCGTGCCCATCAATTGTAACCACCGAATGGTATTTGCTTTCGGTACTTCTCCAACCATCGGTAACCCAAACACGTCCATTGGCCGACAACATAAAACTACCCCTATCGGAGTGGTCATGCGATTGGTACATCATATCCTGACGGGCATCAAACTGAAACTGAATCCCGTTCTTATCCCATTTATTGCGGGCAATAATACTACCCCTTGTAGGTTCAAAAAAGGTAAGTGGCATGGCTACGGGAGGAAGACCATTGTAGTACGCAGCCGTTTTATCAGGATCCATACAATACACAAAAGCAGCAACATCGGGTATTTGTTTAATATCTTTTTGAAGTGAATTGGCAAATACATAATCAATCTTTGCATCGGTAGGAAAAAAGTATTTCATTATCATCATCATCAACCAATTAATTTCTGATGTTGTACCTGTATCACCGTGCGAGCTCCACAAAGCGGCAGGATTTGGATTCAAGGAGTGAATTAACCAATCTGGTATTGCACGAAAATGAGGATTGGTAAACGTATTATAGGTCTTGTCTCTACGGGCAATGGCAGCCATTGCCAACATATCGTTTGGAAACTGCCCAAAAGTGTAAACAATACCTTCCGAACTCATCCCTTTGGCTGTGTAAGAATAGGTAAGGTAATCGCTCACCACCTCTTCACCTCTTTCAAATATGCGTTTATCATAACCCTTTTCACCTTCTACTGCTAAAATGGATAAGGGATAACAGATAGACATAGCTATGTGATTCCATCTGCGCCAATGATGTGGCAATTCCATACCCAAACCATATTTACCATAAGTAGCTTTGGTGTAGTAATTTATAAAATAATTCTTATCTGAAGCCGACATTCCAGCAGCCGTAAAGTCGAAGAGTTTAGCAATCTCACCACTACCATACAAAGGCTCTTTTACTTGTAATAACTTGGCAGGACTCTGTGGAGTGGAGTCTATAATGCTAAAAACTCTTTTTAGGTAGTTTGCAGCAACCGTACCTGTTTCAGTCTGCAAAGCTTTATCACCATACAACTGTGCCAATAATCCTTGTATTGCCAAAAGGTTAGCCATCTCTTTTGGGGCAATACCATCAGTTGCTAATGGTTGTCTTGTTTTAAGTATGGCATAATAGCTACTACTGCGCAATTTGGTTAAGGCATCTTCAGCTAACGCTTTTAAATGCTTACCAATAATAGTTGTTTCTAACCTTTGTTTGATAGAAGCAAATTCATCTGGCGAAGTAAATATCCGTGGATGAATACCCGTTGCAGGAACCTTACCCAACTTACTAAAATCGAATCCTTCGCTATTTGGCACCAATGTTTCTTGATAAGGGTTAGCCCAATGCAGTTTATTGTTTAAGGCATCATCGGCTGTAAACTTTCTGGTAGGTTGCTCTAACAAACGTGGGCTATTAGCCTCAAGCGTATCATTAGCCCAATACTTTAAAACTTCTGGAATAGATTGAGAAAAACTCTTGGAGACCATTAACGTGCCTAACACAAATAATAACGACAACTTCTTTAATTTCATACAGACTTTTATTGTATTGCAAAGATGATGTTCTACCCAAAAAGTTTAATACTCTATGTGTTATTTAATGGTTTTGTTCACCCAATTTACAAAAGCTGCCCTTATTTTTAGAAAATCAAAGCTAAAAATGAATCATTATCATTAAATTCATAAAGGTTCGCCCTAAGCTAAAGTTTCTCATTTTAATAGATATAATAATTTATGAAAGTGAATGGATAATGTGTCCAATAGTGGAAAGAAGCCACAGAAGGTTGTTGCCCCTTGCATTGTTATAACTAAAACCTGTAGAATCTTTAAACAACCTGTTAATTTACCAACACCTTATAGGTAAGGAATGACTTGACTATCAGTTTGAGGCATAAATTAAAGGTTCTCAGGATGACCGCTTTATTTTTAAAGATGGTAATGCAATTATCCATAAATTCAATGCTACTGACATAAAAGTGGAAATAGTTTCAAGCAGCTTAAGAAATCTCACATAATATATATTTTACTTTTTGGGTCTTTAATAACTTACGGTTAAGCTTTCTTGTATTTCCTTTTAATTCATTGCGTCTTCATAAATGGTTTGGTATTAGCTACTTCCTTTGATAGAGACTCTAGGCTGTGTAAGCACGTATAGCACATCAAACCCTTTAAGCACACAACCGTTTTCATCCTAGTTCAATGTAAACTTACCGTCTTTACTCTTGGCAAGAATCTGCCCAAAAGATTGCAAACTAACACCCATCCGAGTGCCAACAAGGCAAACAGCTTGTTGAAATTAACTCTCATGCTATTTATTTGAAAAATAATAAAATTGAAAACAGGCCATAAATCATGCATATATACCATAAGAACACTAGGAAGCACACAGTGAACACAATCCTCTTAAATAAAAGAGAATCACCTGCCTAAATCAATCTTTGTGTTTCTTTCTGAAACTTCTTAGTGCGCCTTGTGGTAATACAGCCCTTTGTTACTATCCGTTTCCTTCGAATCCTGGATATAAAGTCATACCCCCATCTACAAATAGAGAGGTACCATTTACATAGTCCGAATCATCGCTACACAACCATACGGCTGCTTTACCAATATCTTCGGGAAGACCGATTCTCTTTTCAGGTATCAAGGTCAATAATTTTTCTAAGTGCGAAGGTGTATCCCAAGCATCATGGTTAATAGGTGTAGCTATTGCCCCCGGACAAATAGAATTAATACGTATTTTCATAGGGGCATATTCTTGCGCAATGGTTTTCATCATCAACATTACTCCACCTTTACTAGCAGCATAGTTAGCATGACCAGCCCAAGGAATAACTTCATGCACGCTACTCATACAAATAATTTTACCAGCCGCTTTGCTTACATCTTCAACCACACCCCTCCGTAAAAACTCTTTAATTGCTTCTCTTGCACACAAAAATTGTCCTGTTAGGTTTATTCCAATTACTAAGTTCCATTGGTCAAGGGTCATTTCGGTAAACTTTGCATCCTTTTGCAAACCTGCATTGTTTATTAAAATATCTACCGTGCCATATTTAGCTACAGTGTCCGCAAACATGGCAATTACATCTGCTTCTTTACTTACATCACATTGGCTAGAAGATGCTTTCCCTCCTGCTTCAACAATTTCAGCCACTACTTTTTCAGCAGCTTCCTTTGCTCCTTCAAAAGGATAATTTATTACAACTGTAGCCCCATTCTTTGCTAATTCTTTAGCGCAACCTGCACCTATCCCACTACTTGCACCTGTAACGATGGCTATTTGCCCCTCTAACTTTTTCTTCATTTGCTTATTTTTTTTTTATTAGTATTAATTATGTACGTCGCAACTTACTCACTAAATATTTTTAATATTAAGTACCAACATTATTAATTTGTTACCAATTCTGCATGCCCATCTAAGTCTCTCACCATAAATGCTTTTAAATAAATAGTACCTTTAAAATTGAAGTTGAAACTGAGTAATGTTCTCAAAATCATGGCTGTATTCATCTGTATGATTGTGGTAATTAAGCACTTGTATACAAGCCTTTAATTCCTCAAAAGCAGCTAGGTTGTATACATATATTTTGTGGATGGAGGGGTATTTGTATTCTCTAATTTTGTTATTAAGGGTTTTAGTTTCTTCCAATTCTTTGTGAAGGGAATAATCTTTTAAAAAATCCAGTTTAGATTCTAATTTTTGTAGTTTAAAAGAAGCAAAAGCACCAATAATACCAGTAAGTATAGCCACTATTGCAGCAATAGCGCTAAACAGGGAAACAAGAATGATGTTATCTATCACTTTGCTAATGATTGATGAGATTCAAATATAGGGAAGCGGTACAATAATAATTGGGATTTGTAAAGTTTATATACCTAGATTGTAATGAACTAAGATTTTTAATTTAAAACAAAACCCCAATTAGATTGGCGGAAGGAATGATGAAATTTAGTTTATTCAAAATCTAATAATAGAATAGATCTTTATTTTATAATAATTACACAATTTAATTCTCTACAATACACCTTCTACAGCTCTACTATTTTCTCAACAATTCTAGTTTTTACTTCTTCGGATAGCTTTTCTTCTGTTTCTTGGTGCTTTGCATTCTTTACGATAAATACCGTTTGCTCTTCAAATCTTTTGCATAAATCACATATTTTGAAGTGTACTTTAAGGGCTATTCTATCAAAAATATTAATTTTACCTTGTTCCTTTTTAGAAACAAGATAAGTAGCTTTCTTACAACTAATGTTCAATACGCTCATACTACTTTGTTAAATGCTTAGCCAATTTTGTTCAATGCACTTACGCAACTGCAACTTTGCCCTATGGATGATAACCCAATAATTAGACGATGAAATGTTTAATACCTTACAAATTTCAGGTGCCTCCAAATCTTCTAAATACTTCATTACAAAAACGCTTTTTTGCATCTCTTGCAATTTTTGTTTACACAGCTCTAAAATATTATAGAACTCTTTTCTTTCAAGAGTAGAATCTTGGTCAATTCCCCAATTTTTAGGCCCTGCTTCTTGAGTCCAGTGTTCAGCCTCATCAAAAAAGTTATTGGTAGAGTCTATTTCAGCGTATTGAATAATGCTTGAACTTTTTTTGCGATAATGATCAATGATCTTGTTTTTACAGATTGCAAATAACCAATTTTTTTCCGAAGCTTCGGCTTTATAGTTCTCTCTATTTCTCCAAGCACTCAAAAAAGTGTCCTGCACAATATCCTCCGCTACCCCTTTATCACTAACACGTTGTAAAGTGTAATTATAAAGCATATCGCCATATTTGTTAACCCAATCATCAGCTTTAAGCAGGTAACCACTCATTATAAAAAGTATGTGTTCGGGGGTGAAAGTAGCAATTTTTTAGTTGAAGAATTTACACAAATTACCCTACACCCAAAATTTAGTAACAAGTATATAGCATTTTGAAGGTTAAGTAAATAAAAAAAGACCTGAAAACAAATTCAGGTCTTTTGTGCGGCAAAGGAGATTCGAACTCCCACGCCCATGAAGGCGCTACCACCTCAAAGTAGTGCGTCTACCAATTTCGCCATCGCCGCATTTTTTGGAAAGCAAATGTAGTAATTAGCCGTTAATAATATGAATAGTACGCAAGTAAGATTGTATAAACCCAAATTGCGCCATAGGACTCTACTATAATCCTCAACTACCTCAAATACGAGCATTTACTTTATTTATTCATTTTTAATCGAAAAATATGCGCAAACATTTTTCTTGAGTATAGCTTAAACTTCTGTAACAAGTCAATTACGTAATAATGTATAAACAATTTTAGTGTAACTAATAACTTAGTAAGGTTCAACTAAAAAAATCTACAATTATTTATACACCCAAAATATCATAGCAACAATTCAATACTAAAAAGGCTATTATATTTGGAGTTCAAGATTAATAAATGAAAAAGAAAATTGCATTGGTTACAGGGGGGTATAGTGGTGAAGCGGAAATTAGCTATAAAAGTGCCATTACTGTAGGTAATAATATTGATAAAGCCTTATTCCAATTTTATATTATTGATATTACACCTACCGCTTGGATATACAAAGACACGAACAACCTAATCACTTATGTAAACAAAGAAGACTTTTCTATAATTGAGGATAACACTAAAATAACTTTTGATGCCATTTTGCTTTGTATTCATGGCACACCCGGTGAAGACGGTAAACTACAAGGTTACTTTGATATGCTGAATTTAAACTATACAAGTTGCGATGCAGCTACATCCGCATTAACATTCAATAAAAGATATACTGTTGCTGTAGCAGCCTTTGCTGGTATCAATGTGGCTAAAAGCATTCACCTTTTTAACCACACCCCTATTTCTGTAACTGAAATTACCCATAAACTCAACCTACCTGTTTTTGTAAAACCAAACAATGGGGGAAGCAGCTTAGGGATGAGTAAAGTTTATGTTATAGAAGATTTAAAGACCGCATTAAACAAGGCTTTTGCTGTTGATACGCAGGTTCTAGTTGAGGAAACAATCAATGGAAGAGAATTTACCATTGGCGTTTTTAAATCTAAAGGAATTATTACTACTTTACCCATTACAGAAATTCTTACTAAGAAAGACTTTTTTGATTATGAAGCAAAGTATTTAGGCATGAGTGAGGAAATTACTCCTGCACTACTTACTTTGGAGGAGGAGGAAAACATCAAAAAAGCTGCTATTAGGGTATACGAAGTGTTAAACTGTAGAGGTGTTGTACGTATAGATTTTATACTAAATAATAAAGACAACTTGCCTTATATGTTAGAAGTTAATACGGTGCCTGGGCAAAGTGCGGCTAGCATTATTCCTCAACAAGTAAAGGCAATGGGATGGGAATTAAAAGATTTTTATACTTCCTTAATAAATGAGGCTTTGATAACACAGTAATCCTCTATTTTTGATTTTATAAAATGCCTTTGGCAATAAATAATTAAAAGTGTTTAAATTTATTACATCAAAGCCCCTTTGGGTTAATATATTAGTTGGGGTGCTATCTTTAGCAGTTGTTGTTATTTTATTTTTTGTTTCTTTAGGTGTAATAACAGGTCATGGCAAATACGAAAAAGTACCTTCTATCCTTGGTCAGAATGTATATGCAGCCATCAATACACTTGAATCAAAAGGTTTTAAAGTAGAGGTTTCCGATTCTGTTTTTGATGCAAGTATTCCCAAAGCAGTAATTATAAAACAAATTCCAGAAGGAGATGCATTGGTTAAAAGTGGCAGAACTATTTATTTAACAATCAATAGATCGGTTCCACCTTTAGTGGAAATGCCTAGCTTAATAGGATTTTCGTTTAAAAGTGCCTGCATTTACTTAAAAAGTATGGGCTTAGTTTTAGGGGATACCACTTACAAACAAGATTTTGCCAAGAATGCAGTACTAGAACAATTATTAAAGAATGAACCTATTAAACCTGGTGCTCAAGTTCCGGTAGGCAGTGCCATCAGTTTTGTTTTAGGGACAGGTGTGGGAGATAGTCTTATGAATGTTCCCGATGTAGTAGGACTCACTTTTATGCAGGCTAAAACAAGATTAAGCCTCAATAAACTATCAACAGGTACTGTTATTGTTGATGGGCAGATTAATGATACTGCTAACGCTTACGTTGTTCGCCAAAATCCTGCCATTTATATTGAACAAGCAGGAGGTGAAAGAGCTATTAACAAAATAAAATCGGGTACACTAATAGATTTATACATTAGCAATACCCCTCCAATTAAAGATTCCACTAATACTTACCCACAATAAAAATATACTTGATGAAAGAGATAACTGTTGAACAATTAAAGGCAAGAATTGATGCTGGAGAAAAAATAAACCTAATAGACGTTAGAGAACCTTTTGAGAATGCTGAATTTAATATTGGCGGCAAACTATTCCCATTAGGAAATATTCAACGTATGGAAGTTGAAGAGATTGAGGACTTACGTAGTGAAGAAGTTATTGTTTATTGCCGCAGTGGAAAAAGAAGTTTTACCGCTTGTTTGCTATTACAACAGATGGGTTTTACTAACACATCAAATTTAACTGGCGGTGTTTTAGAATGGCAGGCCAAAATCAAATAACAATAGTCACATCAATAATTTTCGAGTCATTTTGTATGTTTCATCCTGTGCATCAAAAGCAATAGGGATGTCGTTAGCCATGATTTAGTAATTTTTTTTAAGTTGTTAATTCTAACAGAAAGAATAGTGACTAACTTCTTAAAAGTAGACGAATCAGTTACGAACAAAACTAGGTAATTGTAACTTTGGAAGAAATCATAAACTAAATTCTAGCTTCTGGAATAGAATTAGATTACTCATGCCTAAAAAGAACTTTGATATTGGGTCAATTGAATTTATTAAAAGGTCTAATTTTCTCTAAATCTCTTCTTTATCCTATTTTTTCATTTTGTAAGGAGTCTTGCTCCTAATCTAGATTAAAATTAATTGTGAAACAAGTAATCCTATAATTCATTTTAATTTACATACGATATTTGCCCATTAATTAAACACTTATTAGTCAACAAACAAACATATTAGCTACCCCTATTGAATACCTAAAAGGAGTAGGACCGCTTAGAGGAGATCTACTGAAGAAGGAATTAAACGTCTACACTTTCGAAAACTTATTAGAACATTTCCCCTTTAGGCATATAGATAAAACACGCATTAACAGGATTTCCGAAATAAACCCTGAAGCCGACTTTATACAAGTGGTAGGGCGTTTGATAACGCTTGAATCAATTGGCACAGCGCACACCCGCAGGTTAGTGGCGCAACTACAAGATGGAACAGGAGTGTTGGAGTTGGCTTGGTTTAAAGGAATTAGTTGGGTAGAAAAGAACCTAATAGTAGGTAATAAATACTTAGTCTTTGGTAAATCAACCATTTTTAACAACAAACCACAAATAGTTCACCCCGAAATAGAACCCTTTATTCCTGAGCAAGCAGGAGCAAAAAACGTGTTAGAACCTGTTTATCCAAGTACTGAGAAACTAAAAGGAAGAAGTTTAAATGGTAGGCAGATTGCAACACTCACAAAACAGCTTTTTACTTTAATTCAACCAAAAGATATTGATGAAAATATCCCTTCAACTATTCTTAGCCAATTGCAATTAATGCCTCGATATGAGGCTTTGTATAAAATTCATTTTCCTACAACAGTTCATGATCATGAAAAAGCCATTGAACGTTTAAAGTTCGAAGAGTTTTTTATAGCACAAGTTAGGCTTAATTTAATACGCCTGCAAAGGCATAAAATGAGTAAAGGGGTATTATTCGAAAAAGTGGGGGACTACTTTAATGATTTTTACAACCATCACCTCCCTTTTCAATTGACAAATGCTCAAAAAAGGGTCATTAAAGAAATAAGAACAGATACAGCGCGTGGTTATCAAATGAACAGGCTATTACAAGGAGATGTTGGTAGTGGTAAAACAATTGTTGCCTTATTAAGTATGCTTTTGGCTGCCGATAATGGTTACCAAAGTTGTATAATGGCGCCTACAGAGGTCTTGGCACAGCAACACTATAATGGCTTGAGTAAATTGTTAGAAGGATTGCCTTTACAGATTAAACTATTAACAGGTAGTACCAAAACTAAAGAACGCAAACTAATTTATACTGCCCTACAGGAAGGAAGTCTGCAATTTGTGGTAGGCACTCATGCTTTATTAGAAGATAAAGTGCAGTTTAAAAACCTAGGCTTTGTAGTGGTAGATGAACAACACAGGTTTGGAGTTGCCCAACGAGCAAAAATGTGGGAGAAAGCGATTATACCTCCTCATGTATTGGTAATGACAGCTACACCTATACCCCGAACCTTAGCCATGACGGCTTATGGCGATTTAGATTATAGTGTAATGGATGAATTACCCCCAGGAAGGTTACCCATTTTAACAGTGCAACGCAATGAAATGGCAAGTGCTAGTGTAATGGAGTTTATTAGGGAGGAGATTGAAAAGGGTAGACAAGCCTATATCATTTATCCTTTGATAGACGAAAGCGATAAAATGAGTTATGAAGATTTAATGCAGGGATATGAACAAGTAAAGAGCTTTTTCCCAGAACCCCAATATTTAATTAGTATGGTTCATGGGAGGCAAACTGCCGAATTGAAACAAACCAATATGGATCGTTTTGTTAAAGGAGAAACGAATATTATGGTGAGTACAACCGTTATAGAAGTGGGTGTTAACGTACCAAATGCAAGTGTAATGATGATAGAAAGTGCAGAAAAGTTTGGCTTGTCTCAATTACATCAATTAAGAGGAAGAGTGGGCAGAGGCAGCGAAAAAAGCTTTTGTATCTTATTAACAGGCAACAAAGTAAGTCGAGAGGGTAGAGAGCGTCTCAACATTATGTGCGCTACAAATGATGGGTTTAAAATAGCAGAGAAGGATTTAGAATTACGTGGACCAGGTGATATTGAAGGAACCCGACAAAGTGGTGCATTAAACTTTAAGTTGGTTTCATTAGTTAATGATAAAGCATTACTTGAAAAGGCAAAAATTATTGCTGAAGAATTGGTTGAAAAAGATGAAAGCCTAGCAATGATGGAAAATTTGCCCTTAAAAAGTTTCCTTCAAAAACAAAAGGGCAAAACTGGATGGAGCAAAATATCTTAATATTTGTTACCGTTTAGTTATTAGTTAATAAATTTTGTTTGTAGGTTTTATATTTACACGTAGAAATGTATAGATTCAAAGAAACTTTATTCGCTTTAGTAGTCTCTCTTTTAGGAGTATTAAGTTTACATGCACAGCAAAATCTTGAATTTATAGAAAACAAAGGGCAATGGAATAAAAACATATCCTTTAAAGGCGAAATGACCACAGGTGCTTTTGCCCTTAAACCAGATGGAGGCTATAGAATGCTTTTATATAATAGTGATGACCTTAACAAATTACAAAACCTAATGCATCCGCATGAAAGTGCAACAAATTCATTAATTAAGCATAAAATTGAAGAGCAATCTAGTACAAACCAAATAACCAACATTTCCAATGATATAGATGCAACCATTCATGGTCATGTGTATGAAATAAAATTTATTAACGGGAATCCTAGTCCAATAGCTATACCAGATAAACCCGTAGATAGCTACAATAATTACTTAATTGGTAAGGACAGCACTAAATGGGCAGGCAATTGTAAAATATTTAATGCAGTTACTTACAAAGACATTTATCCAAATATTGATGTTCGATATTATACGGATAAGGGCAGTTTAAAGTATGATTTTATTATAAACCCGGGGGGGAACCCAAATAACATTGCACTATATGTGGATGGAGCAAATAACATAATTACTAAAAAAGGTGAGTTAGTAATTAAAACATCTGTGGGGGATATAAATGAACAAATACCGAGTTGTTACCTATTTAACCCATCAACAGGCAAAACAACAGCAAACTGTAATTTTAAAGTAAATGGAAACATTATTAGATTTATTGTACCAGAGAATATTGATAAATCCAATACGATAATTATAGACCCGCAATTTATATTCTCCACTTTTACGGGAAGCCGATCTAGCAACTGGGGGTACACTGCCACTTATGATGCCCTTGGTAATTTTTATGCAGGTGGTATTGTTTTTGGCGGAGGCTTTCCGGTAACAAATGGAGCATTTCAAACCAGCTTTCATGGGGGAAACGATAATACTGGAGAGGGTGATGGCGGTTTTGATATAGGTATCATGAAATTTAGTCCTTTAGGTAATCGAAGAATTTATGCTACTTATCTAGGTGGCAGGGGTAACGACTATCCCCATAGTTTGGTTGTTGATGACAATTATAACTTGATTGTTGCTGGCAAATCCACCTCGCCCGATTATCCAATTTATCCCCTATCTCTTGGTCATTATGGGCAAGGAAATGCAGGAGATAACAATTTTGATATTATACTTACTAAACTAAATGCCTCAGGTGCTGCTTTAGTAGGTTCGCGAGTTATTGGGGGTACGGGTAATGATGGTGTAAACATTGCAAACAAATATCCTACAATAAATCCGGGAAATGTTTCACTTAGAAGAAACTATGGAGATGATTCACGCAGTGAAGTAATTATTGATAGTACTGGTAATGTTTTTATTGCTTCTTGTACCCAATCCAAAGACTTTCCTACCACTCCAAGTGCATTTCAAACTTTACCAGGAAGTACAAGTGCTACCTCAAATAGATATCAAGATGGCGTAGTAATGAAGTTTTCACCCGATTTAAGTACTGTTTTATTTAGTTCTTTTATGGGGGGCAATGATGATGATGCAGCTTTTGTATTGGCAATTGACCCAGTAACAGGCCAACTAGCTGTTGCAGGTGGCACAGCTAGCACCGACTTTCCGGGAAACAAATTAAATACCATTAGCCCAACATTTAATGGCGGTGTTTGTGATGGTTTTGTAAGCTTAATTGCAAATGATGGCAGTAAAATACTACACACTTCCTACATAGGTACAAGCGGAGCCGAAGAGATTTATGGTATTCAGTTTGATAATTATGGCTACCCCTACATAATGGGTACAACAACGGGCAAGTTCCCCGTCTTTAATGCAAACTTTGTACAAGCTGGTAGTAAACAATTTATAGCTAAACTTAATAAAGACTTGAGTGGTTATGTTTATTCAACCACTTTTGGGTCAATCAATGCTAGTAATCCCAACATCTCTCCTACTGCCTTTTTAGTAGATAGGTGTCAAAATGTTTATGTTTCTGGTTGGGGAGGCTTGGGCAATACCTATCCCCATTATCCTAGTGCAGGCACCGCAGGATTATCAATTACTAATAATGCCATAAAAAAAGTAACGGATGGTAGCGACTTTTACTTTTTTGTATTATCAAGAGATGCAAATAGTCAACTATATGGCAGCTATTTTGGGCAGGATTTTGGCAACTATCCCGACCATGTTGATGGAGGCACAAGTCGTTTTGATAGAAATGGAGTTATTTACCAGTCTTTATGTGCCAATTGTGGAGGTGGTACTTTGTTTCCTACCACTGCAGGCGCTGCTTATCCTAACAATGGGTCTAGTGGCTGTAACCTTGCAGCTATTAAAATTGCCTTTAATCTTGCTGGTGTTGGTGCAGCCATTCGATCTTCCGTTAAAGGAATAACAGGTAAAAAAACAGGTTGTGTTCCTTTATCTGTTGACTTTATTGATACCTTGGCCGAAGGACAAAAATATATTTGGGACTTTGGCGATAACTCCCCAAAACAAACGACTACCATAGCATTAATTAGCCATATTTATAACAACGTTGGTAATTACCTAGCATCAGTAGAGTCTATAGATTCTACTTCTTGTAACGTTTCGGATGTATCTTATGTTAGAATAAGGGTTGGTAATGATGAAGCTAAATTAAAAATGAATACCAAAAAACTTGGAGATTGCAAGTCGGTAACCTACCAATTTGATAACTTAACTACAGCTATTAAACCATTCTCCAACCAAAGCTTTCTTTTAAACTTTGGCGATGGTCATTCGCAGTATTTAGGTTCGCAAACCATTACCCACACCTTTCCATCAAACGGCACTTATAATGTAGTGCTAAGCTTGGTAGATACTAATTACTGTAATTATCCCGATTCTTTACCGGTAATTCTGCGTATTGCAGATACACTTAAGGCTATTATTGAAACAAACCCCATTGGCTGCGTTCCTTATGATGCAACATTAACAAATGCTTCTCAGGCTGGTCAACAGTTTTTATGGGATTTTGGTGATGGAACAACGTATAATGGTAACGACATTTCAATAATTCACCATTATGCCGATGTAAATACTTATACCATTAAGTTAACAGCTTTTGACACTACTACTTGTAACCGAGAAGATAGTACCAAATTTGTAATATCTACAAAAGCAAAACCTATTGCCGGTTACTCTTATTCGCCACAGCCTACTAAAACCAATTTCCCCATTACTTTCACAAATCTATCCACTGGTGCAAATAGTTATAAATGGAATTTTGACGATGGCGATTCTTCATTGCTCACTAATCCTCCACCGCATACTTTTAATAATAGTAGAACCTACAGAGTTCTATTAGTTGCCTATAACGAGAATGGCTGTAGCGATACTACCGAACAGGATATTAAAAATATAATTGTTCCAGATGTAGAGGTTGCCAATGCCATTGCCCCTTATGGTGTTAACCGTACTGTTCAGGTAAGAGGGTTTGGGATTGACAAAATGGATTGGAAAATTTATAATCGCTGGGGACAAGTTATATTTGAAACCACTCGTTTATCAGACGCTTGGGATGGAAAATATCAAGGTAAAATACAAGCGCCCGATGTATATAGCTATACTTTGGTAGTTACCTTATCGGATGGTAAACAATACACCAAGAAGGGCGATATTACTTTAATAAGATGATGAAAACTGTTTACATATTATTAATATTTTCATTAGCCTGTTGTACTATTGGTATAGCACAAGATTTACATTTTTCCCAATATTACAACAACCCATTATTAATTAACCCTGCCAATACAGGTTTTAATCCCGATTACGACTACCGTATGGGTGGCAGCTACCGTAACCAATGGACAAGCGTAATTGCTAATCCTTACAAAACAATAAGCCTTTGGGGGGATGCTCAACTATTTAACCCTCATGTGGAAACTGGTTGGTTTGGCATTGGGGGCTGCCTTTACAAAGATGAAGCTGGTAGTGCCAA
>Ga0007836_1000175_pt1 | contig 15513 bp, 8 predicted proteins | sample CryBogCBE23Oct07_FD_71205 | JGI IMG/M metagenome (GOLD analysis project Ga0007836, IMG submission 71205) | Freshwater microbial communities from Crystal Bog, Wisconsin, USA - CBE23Oct07 | ecosystem: Environmental > Aquatic > Freshwater > Lake | place: Crystal Bog, Wisconsin, USA | collected...
TAAAAGGCTCAATAACTTTAAAGAACTTCTTTGATGTGTCACCATCGGGTCTATTCGGCGCACTTTCATTAAAAGCGCAATCTCTCATAAAAGAAAACATCCCCCTATCTCCTTCATCTTTAAGAACTAGAATACCGTTTGGTATTTTTATCTTTTCCCCACTAGGGATATACTCCCCGTTTTCATTAGTTCTAGTTTGGATTCCTTTAGCTTGTAATTTGGTAATCTCATTTTCATAGATTCCTTTTACATACCTAATTGGGATTTGATTCCCTTCTTCATCCCACTTGTAACTAATTGTAGGAAGGTAAATCACACTAGGGAAAGACTTTACATCTTCTGTCTTTTGTGACATTACATTCGGGGCGATTTCCCTTCTAAATCCGCTATCCCCTTTAATCGTACTTTCAAAGATTAATACTTGTACTTCCTTCTTTTTGCTAGAAGATTTAGCTGTGGCTACTTCTGTCATTTATCTACGTTTTATTGTTTATTAGTTATTTTGATAACCTTGTGCAACTGCCCAAAATTCTGCGTTATGTAAAATCATACACATTGATTCTTCACAATCAATTTCGATTGCTTCACAACCACCTGCAAGGTTACGTAAGTCACGGTAGTGTTCTGTGTAAGCACCACCCCATTGATTACTTTGGATTTGATAAAATTCCATAGCTTTCAATTCTTTACCATTACCATCTGTCAAACCGCCGTGAGGCATGAAGTAAGATATGTAACGGTTGTTATCAGAACCTATTGAACGTTCATCACTCAAAGCACCAAGTTCTTTCAATGTTACTACACGACCTTTGTAAGAGTATGCAGAAAGACCAATTTTGTTGATTGCTGTTTCGGCATCTTTTTCACCTCTTTCGTTTGCACTTCTTTTGAAAGCATCGAAAGCAAGTGTACCTACTACTGTACGCGCAACTAATTTGTTGGTACGGTCAACTGTTTTAAGGTTGAACCCTAAGCCTCCCAAAGCAGTAAATTCTTTTGTTCTTTTAAAGCCATCATTGTAAAGCAAGAATGGTTCGTAATCACTTTCCCAATCAAAACCAATAGAGGCAGAGAAAGGAATCAATGAAGCACCACCGTAGAACAATGAAGGATTCATACCGTAGAAACCAATAGTCCAACTATCAAGTCCTTGGTTAGTCAATCCACCTGTTTGTTGATAAACAGAGTTGAAATCGGGGCTACCACTAAAGCAGTGAATATTCAAGAAATATCTTAGTTTCTTTCTAAGTTGTTGCATTTCGTAAGTATCGAAAGCATCAAACTCTTTACCTTCTGCATCAATGAATACTGCATAACGTGCTTGGTCAAGCAAACCACGTAAAGTATCAATTTGATAAGAAGCATCTTTTCTTGCTCTTAGGAAGTAGTTTTCTCTAGCCCAACCTAAAGTTTCAAAACTTTCTTTAGGGATAGCACAAGAATAACCACCTACTGCAACTGCTTCTAATACTAAGTAAGGCTTATTAGCATACAAAGTAATAGGGGTTGTATTTGAAGCCAAAGAACGAACTTGAATTTTGTGTGCATTAGGAATGCTAGAATCCTTTGCAACTACTTCATACATTGTGTTCGTTTCCTTATCCAAAATACGATACCCTGCTGATGGCAAAGAGTAAACACCATTTTGGCTATGGTTAGAAGGTATGATAGTACCTGTTGCGATTTGAGTAGTAATCCCGTTTACTGTTGTTGCAGTACTTGTTACAGTAGCACCAAAGTAAATATTAAAGTTTGGCTCACCTGCATACCTGTTGTAGAAACGCTTAGTGTTCACCATTGTTTCCCCTGTGTTAAACAAGTCAAACATAAAGTTGTAATCTATGTTTTCCCCTTTAAGGTTAATCAATTCGTGAATGATGTTCTTTTGGAATGTAGTCCCTTGCAGGTCATTCTTATTCAAACCTAACGCATTCTGCGCTGAACCTGTCCAAGTGATAGCACCTATCGCTTGGTTTAAATTTGCCATAGTCAATAACCCATCAACCGTAAAAGGTTTTTGTTGGAATCTAGGCGAGTTGCTAAATGAAGGTATTGCCATATTGTTTTATTTTATTGTTTGTTTAATTATCTTCTCCGCTGTAATAAGCATTTCTTTTTTCTATACCCGACTTAACCTCTGTTGCGTTACTCAAAGAAACTCTGTCTTTAAGTATTCCTTTCAATCCCCCCTTGTGCCTAATTACACCCTTGTTCACCGCATCTGCTAATATGCTTGGAAGGTTCTCTACTATAATTGCATTTTTTACTATTGTAGAAATTTGCTCTTTAGTAGCACCACCTAATATCTGTTTCCTTGCCTCTGATTCAGATGAGAAGTGTTCTATATAACCTTCGATTGCTTCACTAGCATCTACTTTTAAAGTCCAATCAACACCTGCTATTGGTAAATCTAAACTTTTCAATTCAGTCTTTACTTCTTCTATAATAGCCTTGTATGTTGGGGCTTTTGAAAGAACTTCTTTGTTTATCTTTTCTTCTTTTGACTTTTCTTCTTCAAAAGAACTGTATTTGCTTTCTAAGCTTACTATTTCGGGGAATGTGCTTTCGATTATGTTCTTAGCAAGTGCGTTTAAAAGTTTTTGACCTCTTTTGTATTTAGCACTTTCCTTATCCTCGTTTAAGCCAAACTTTTCTTCATATTCAGACTTGAAATCGTCCTCATCAAATCCCTCTTCTTGTCTTGCTTCTTCAAGTTGTTGTTCGTAAACTGCCTGGTGTGGGTTTGCATTTACTTTTATAAACGATTCCAACTTGTCGGCATCAATTAGTTTGTTTTGCAATCCCCAAGAAAGAGATTCAGACTTTCTTCTTGCCTTTTCTGCTTTTTCGTCAACAACGGGCTTTAGTAAGTCAGAAACATCGTCACGACCTGTTTTCTTCTTTAGGTATTCCGCTACTAGGTCATCTGTTAATTCTAAAGTAGTTGAGGGTTCTTCCTTTTTTTCTTCTACTTTATTTTCAACAACTTCTTTTTGTTTTGAACCTATTTTCAAAGGGGTTTCATCTATAACTTCTTCTTCCTTTTCTTCGGTAGCTTTTACTTCTTCCGTTTTACTTTGCAAAGAACTATAATACTCATCCCTTTTCTTTCTAGCATCTAGGACTGCGGCATCTTCACCGCCCCCCCCTGCTACTTCTAAATCCGTGTTAAAAATTAATTTACTGTGGGTGCAAATCATATAAATACTATTGTCATGTAAAATTGCAACCGATTTTGTTCTAAAATGACATTCCACTACCTTTGTAATCTTTCAAAGTGATTATATGGCAAAAAGGAATGTTGTGCAACTAAAACCCACTAGAACAAAAAACGAGTGGAAGGCTTTTGAAGAAAAGATAAAAAGAGATAATCCAAAGGTTACAATACGTTCCTATCTTAGAAAGAAGATAATAACTTTGATAAGGGATTTCAATGAATGCCCCGAATGTATTACCGAAATGGTTAGTCAAAAAAGAGTATGGAGTAGCACTTACATATCAAAGGATGAACACGAAGCATTAAAGATAATATCCCAAAAAACAAATACCCCCATCAACACAATTATTGATAGGGGTATCATACAACCCGTTTTGATAGAAAAGATTTAAAAACTTTCCTGATTATTCAAATCTGCCTTATGTGTAGCTAAGTCTTTTTGATTAGCTGTTCTTGCTTGTTGTTTTGCAGGTTCGTTTTCTATCTTCTTATCTGTAATATCTTCCTTAGTCTTATTGTTAAGTTGGGCAACTTGTACCATTGCTTGTGCAGGGATTTGAGCCTTTTGTATTTCTGCTGCATCTTTAGCTTGTTGCATCTTAGCTTGATTAGCTTGCATTTCTTTTTCGTGGTCTTGTTGCATTTTCATTTCTTCCAACTTTTCTTTTCTCACACGCTTCCTTGCTTTCTCACGATATTGCTCTAATAATGCTAATCCTTGTCTTGGGTCTTTTTCACGGGTAATAATTCCCCATTCGTTTAATTCTATCCCCCCTTTGCCATCTTGATTGGCCAATGCCATATCTGCTGCTTGAATAACTTTTTGTCTATCCAATGCTGTAATGTAATTACCTACATATAAACCTAATCGGTGGGCTGCTTTATTTTTATCTGCATAGTCTTTTAGGGTTTTCAAGTTGTTGAACTGTAATTCCCCTATTATTGACCTAATCCAATCACAAGCCAAACTATCTTCAAAAGCTATTGCATCTTGGGTTGTGTTTAGTATCCTAGTACATATACGTTCTTTTACATACTGTACTATTCTAAAAATATACCCTGTGCTTTTTTGGCTTTGGGTTGTTTCCATTTCAGATGCCTTAAACCCTTTTCTTGCATTTTGAACTTGCCCCATACGAACATCATTCAAACCTACCATTTGAGCAATATTTTCAATAGCTGTCTTTTCTATTGATTCTATCCACATTGATTGTAGGTCACGGGGTTGCTGTACTTCTATTCTATGATAGTCTTGGGTTTTTCTTCCATCTATTCTTGGGCGTACTCTTATCCTTACGTGGGATTGTTTTTGAACCTTTACAATATCTTCTAAGATATTCCCTACTGAAAAATTAGGTGAATCTTCATTGTCTTGTTGGTACTCTCTTTTAAATAGTTGCGCCAATTCCATTACTTCATCCCAATCGTAATCTTCTTTATTAGGCTGTACTTTTGATAGTAACCATAATATTCTGTATGCTGCTTGGTTTGCTTTAAAAATATCCGTCTTAGATATGTCAACTGCACTAGCACCTTCCTTACGATAAACTATCATGTTGCCACAAGAATATTCATCATTAACCCCTTGTGTATCTTGATAGATTACTTTTCCAAAGTTATATATCCATTGGGATATGCTTGTTGTTGGAAGGAAGTAGCTGTAATAGAATTGTTCATTAGTAATATTTTCTACTACATATCCTTCTGTTACTTCTTTATCGTCTAAATCGTATCCGTAAGGGACAATCTTACCAATCTCTATTTCTTTTCCGTTCTTATCTTTTTTAGCTAAGTAGGACTTGGTGGCATCAATCGAACAAAACTCTATATACCCCACTTGAACATTATAGGTATATGCTTGTTCCCATGAAAGGAATTTACCACCAAATTCACCGCTATATCCTTGCGCCTTAGAAAAGTAATCCTTATCGCTTTCGTAGTTAGGGTGATGCTTGCCGTTGTACTCTCTGTTGCCTTGTGTAAACCCTGTATAAGTACTATTGTTGCTAAAGTTTAAAGCCCACAATAATTGATACCAATCTCTTTCAAAGTCGAAGTCTTGACCTGCCATTGCAATAAAATCCCTTAGTGGAACGTTCTGTACCCAACCATTACAAATATCCCTAGAGCCATCTCTTTTGTTACCAAATATGCCATACACTTCTTCGGGGAATATTCTTTGTATTTTCTGCTCCCCTGTTGTTTGGCTTACATATTTATGTACTGTACAAGTATTAGTGCTAAGAATGTCTATAACGTTATCCTCTAGTATTTCTTTATCGTAGTTGTTTACATTTAGTACGGCACTTATTACTTTGTTTGCGGCGATTTCTTGCTTTAACCGAATAAAGTCATTCCTATGAAAGAAGTCTATATCTTCTTTATCATTAGGGTCTAAACCATACAAAAGCATTTCTTTTATATTGGTCTTGTATTTATCATCATCTGCTGGCAAAGGGGGTAACCCTACTCTTGAATTTAATTCGGATACCGCTTTTTGATGTTGTGTGAAAGTTGACAATCTTTTGATGTCTGCCTTTTTATCTAACATTGCAGATTCATCATTTGCCCTTACTGTTATTTCGGGTGGGTCGCTACGAAGTTCCTCTAATATGATATTGAATATACGACCCCAAATCCCCAAAGGAACGAAGTCTGTATTTTCTAAAAACTCTTTATCGCTAAAAAAAGCCTTTACGTTTTCCATTGGTTGCTGCGAAAATAGTATCTGCCTATTTTCAATAGCACGTTCACGATTAACTAACTGTACCCAATCACGTCTGAATATAGTTATTACATCGTTAAACCATTTTGCATCTTTTTTATCGGGATTAAGCTGCTTGTAACACTCCGAAGCAAATAAGTCCATAAGTTATAATTATTGTGTAAAAGTACATAAATTTGCACTAATTAATTAAACTAGAAAAAATGAATGTACAATATACAGCCATATCCCCTAATATAATAGTTAGGGTTTCAAAGGAATCATTAGTTAAAAACCGTGAAGGTGAAGAAATATACCACCACCAATCTTTTGTATGGTACACTCGTAACCTTCAATGTGGTGAGATAGTTTCTATTTCTGATGTTGCTAAGAAACAAATACCATTAGCTGAAATAGGGGACTTGCTTATTTACCACCATTTCATAGAAGCATCTGCTTCATTAAGTGAAACTAAAAGCCACTACTTAGTAGATGAAACAGAAACGGATTTTTATTTCAATGTTTTAGCTAAAGAAGTTGCAGGGGAATTTATCCAAACCTACGGAATCTTAAAAAACAATGAAATAATACCACATCCCTTTTATACTTTCTTACGCCAAGAAGAAATCTCACTAAATGAAGATAGTTTAGCTGCTTATCGTTTAAGTCGTGACGAAAAAATAAGAAAGCTAAATAAAGCCAAAGAAGACAACCTCTACAAAATGCACAATTCCCCTGCTAATTGGGATTTGCGTACTGAAATAAGACGTAAAGAAAGAGAAAGCCTTGAAACTACCAAAGAACTAAGTAAAAGAAAAACCATTGCTTTCAAAGTAGCTTACACTACAAAAGAAAAGACATATAAAAAAGAAGATATTATTTCTATTCCTAGCTATGCTGCCAACACAATAGTTTCCGTTAATGGGAATGATTACCGTGTAGTGGAATCTAAATATATATCATCCATTATTCCCGAAGTTGCCCATTCTCTAATATAGGGTCACGCTTTGAATCAAACATTGTTACCTCACTACCAAAGTACTCCATGTAATTGTTGGCAGTACTACTATCTGTTATTAACCTTATTTGTATCCATTGACCGTATAGTGGGTTTCCTTCTTGTACTATATTATTAAGTACTATTTGGGTTGTATTAGAATCAGTAAGAGTACTTGTATCTCTTAAAAATCCTGCTGAACTAAAGAATTGACCCCATTGAAAGTTGTTCAATAACAAATAAGACTTTTGACCTGTTTGGGTTATTATCCTGTCTGCAAATAAAAGGTTCTGCTTACAATAATTTGATAAGGCTAAAAAGAACACTTGTGATAATGCTTGTGTAGCACAAACTATTTCGATAACGCTTTCACATTGTATTCCGTAAAATACATTAAATGAACTATTAGTATTTATGTTATGGTGGGAATATATTGCACCGTTATTAAAAGTAAACAACTGCTTATTCAATAAGTCACCATCAATACTTGCATACATTTCGGGTGTAAAAGATACATCACCTGTTGCATTAGTTGTGTTTATATCAAAGGTTGTAGTGTTATTATCTAAAGGGGTATAAGCCCTGCTTTGATTAATGTAGCTAATGTTATTAAGGGAAAAGTCTGTTAGTAAATACTTGTTTTCAAGTGGGTCAATACCCCCCACAAAGAACTTACTAGAATCAGATGCTATTGCTTTAAACTTAGCCCTTAAAGAACTGTCTATTTTACCTTTTATAACATTAGGCAGTATTTCCGTTTCATCACTTATCATTGATTTGAAAGAAGAAAAGTTATACTGTAAAACATCGCATTGCTGCCTATCTACAAACATAGTCAACTTACCTAAAGTCTGTATGCTGCATTTATCTATTAGTTGGCATCCGTAAATATCCCCTACTTCTCTTTCGGGGTTTCCCCACAAACTACTTGATGACGCTACCCCAACTGTACCACTAGAATCAACTCTCAATAGATTATCATTATACCCTACTTTAAAGTTTCCGTATTGGGTTAAAAACCACACTACCCCAATATCAAATACAGCCCCCGAAATACCTAATGTATTTTTAACATCAAAGTCTTGTATAAGTGATTCTTGGAAATACTGTAAATAGTTTAAAGCACCGTTTACTGATAATGTTCCTGTTAGTGCTACTGAATTTATTTTATGTAGGACTTGTTCATAAAGATTACTTGTAAACGGTCTGCCTTGATTGTATATGTTTAACCCCCAAGTATTACTAGGGGATTTGCTTTCAAACCTTACACCAAAGTTCTTTAATGAAACTATTGAATTACTGCTATCAAAAGTTTGAACTTGCGCTGCTACTATTGTTCCTGTTGTAGTGGTATTTGTTATAGTAGTAACAAGTGGGGTTGTAGTAAGTAATGTAGGGACGGGGATTTGTCGGCTTAAAAAATAAGTATCATAATGGTTTAGTAAAATATTAGTTGTTTGAGCCTGACCGTTCTTTATTTCTATCCTACTATTAGGGATTTCATAGTATGAAATTTGTTCCGTGTTGTTTATTACATTAGGTCTAGTAATTCTTATGATAGCATTAGCTAACAATCCCTTTAATTCACTTGTATAGTCTATTAAAAAGTACTGTCCTGTTGTATCGTACTTTACTACTGCTGAAATGTTTTTACTAAAGAAGGTATTGTCGCCGTTTAGTATGAAGTAAACCTTATCCCCTACTGTTGGGTTAGATTGACCTTGTGGGATAAACTGCCAATTACAAGTTGTATTGTAGTTATTGTTGGCATTGAATTTATTTAAACTAGCATACCATATTCTTATTTGAGAAGGGGAATAAATGTTTACTGCCCCCGTATTATCAACAAAATCTACTTTATCTACTATCCATGTAACATAATCTGATAAAGATAATTCTTTACTTACTGCTACTGTACACTCTGTTATGTCTAATGGGAAAGTAGGACTATTTGTTATTTGCAAATTAGTCTGATATGCGTTTATTGCTTGTGATTGGGGAATGGAAGGAACTTGTAAAACACCAATAGGCTGTGCAAACCCCGTTCTAATACCATCTTTAGGAATTAAAGCATAAGCATACTTTCCCCCTGTTAGTAAAGACTTGAATGATTTATACTCTAGGTAAACCGTTCCTATGTAATATATTCTTTCAGTACAACCGCCCGTACAAGCATTTATAGTAATGGGGATTGTTGATATTGTTGTGCCGTTAATTCCCGTAAAAGCACAAGCCCCACCGCTTATAATTAGTTCATCTATTCTTACCCCCCCGTTTTGAGCATCATCGTGACATACTAAAGAGAATGAACCATCATCGTTACTTGTAGTGTGACCTCCTCTAGTTAGCACTATTGGTACGTTGGGGATTCCTTCACCGTTGCTGTTGTTTAATATAATCTTACCTTGTATTATAGCCCTATTACAAGGAAGGTTAAACATATTTTCATAAGCCTTATCCTTTGTATTTATGGTAATATCTGTAATAGTCATTCCATGACCTTGCAAAGTAGAAGTAGTGCTTACTTGAACACAATTATAGTAAAAATTAAATCCAACTGCAACTGAACCACCTTGTTGTGACCTAAACCAATAAAACCCATTATGGTCGGTAATAACCGATGTAGCCCCGTGACCGTTTGTTAGCCTTACTAATTCCATTGGGCTTTGTGGAAATCCATTTTGCGATGTTTCATAAACATACCCACTAATAACCCTAAGAGGACTAGAGTGCGCTGCAAAGTCGGCAATAACCATCATTTGCGTATCATTAAATGTAGAGTAGTTTCCGTTACTTACATCTATGACTAATTCCTTTGTTAATATACCACTACCGTAATCATTTTCAGGTGCGGTTAAAAATGGATAATTCCCTATGTTTAAATAGTTGTTGTCTATTGGATAAACACCTCTTACGGTTGTACTTGTAGATTGAAAATCAGTTCCACTTGTAGGGTCGTACAAATGAGATGCAAGTCTAAATACTTTTACCCCTGCCGATACCCCTGTAAATGTAAATCTTTGAAATACGATGTTTTGATTAGCAAATGTTTCATCCAAAGAGTAACTACCACCGTTCCAATAAACCTGTTCGCTTATTGCTACACTACCATCGTTTAAATACCCTATAAATCCACTTTGGTAAATATTAGTGAAGTATTGCTTGTAGGATAACGCTTCGTTGGGGTCGCCCCACACATAACCTTGTGTTCCATTTTTGAAAACCCCATTTATGTTTCCTGTTACTTCATTTACTATTGCTACCAATATGGTTATAGTTCTAGTTTCTGTAACAGTAACGGGGGTTGTTGACAAAGATAGTTTGCAGGTGTTTAGTATGTTACTGCTTAATGGTGAAAATCCCTGCTTAAAGTTAGCTAACCCCAATTTCTGATTAACTTCAAATAATACTTGTGGTGCTTTAGGGATAGGGTTTTGCACTCTATTGGTTTCATCTTGTGCAACGGGTGTTCTTTCGCCGTTATTGCAGAAAGTATAGGTTATTTTGTTAGTAGAGGGATTGTACGTTACATTGGGGTTTCTACTTCTTAACCACCATTCCCCAATAGTACTACCTTTATAAAGGAATAAAGTAGAATACTTATACCATTGGTCACTATTACCTATTCTATATTCTACATCTATTGAATTAGTAAGGGGATTTCCCGCATCAAAAGTTAATGATAAACAACGTGGACTTCCACTACTAGATACCATGCAATCATTTACCCCACTAAAATATAAGTCGCTTATAATTCCATGTTCGGAAGGAACGCCAAATACATTTGTATTTAAAACCCTAAACTGAAAGCCTTGAAACAATATGTCGTTGGGAATACCTGCGTCTGCGGATGTTGCAGGGATTTCGGCAATTAACACTTCTTTGTCGGGAGTTTCAAATCCCATTCTTATTAGAGAGCAAGGGTTATAATTCCCCCTAAAGTAAGGAAAAATAGTGCTATTAAAACCTTGTGAGCCTATTGCATCATCTACCCTTAAATATCCTGCATCATTGAAGCCATCTGCCCAATACAAATCCCTTTTTATAACTGTTATTCCCGTGTCGGGGTCTGTTAGTTTAATAGGCAATAAAACTATTGATGCAATAAAGTATTGTGGCTGTAATTGAAAGTTTAAGCAAGGGTTTTGATAAACTAAATCAGTAGTCCTATCTGTTGCATTTACTCTGTATATTGAATGATTACCGTTACTGTTGTAGATAAAGCAATACACTTCGTTTGTTACTGCAAAGCCTTTAGCACCTATGCAATAATTATTTCCACTTGGGAGATTAAAAGGTACATACAATTCATTGCTTTGTAACTTTTTTAGTGAAGCAGCATTATTACCCTCTTTTATGTCACCGTACTCATTAGTAGTACTTTCGTAAGAAGTAACGTTCTTTAGATACCTAGCGGTAAATTCATCGAAATAAGATGCGCTAAGGTCTGAATTTACTTTAAGGGGTAGTATTTTTTTTGTATGCTGCATGATGCAAAATTAGTGTTTTAGGCGACTTTATTTGGTTTTGAATATTTCCCGTTTAAAGCACCTAAGAAATTACCGAAAAACTGACTATCTTCCACATAGTTTTGTCGCCCCAAAATAGTAGCCATATAAATATCGTGTGCCAATACTAAATATCCAAACATCATTACTAAATCCGAAGGTTTTGTCATTTCGGGGTCAAAGTCTAAGAACTGTCTAAGTAAAGGAATAAAGTGTATTGTTTCTACATAATTAGGTTCATCTTTACCTACATAAAGGTAGTCTTTTGCACTTCTTATTATTGTTTCTAATAGTACGTTTTGGTGGGCGTTCTTTGTTCTTACTATAAAGTTGAAGTCAGCCCCTAATTGCATCCAAGGTTCGTATGTTATAAGGGTAAAAGTAGGGGCTTTAATATATTTAAAAATCATATAGTAACCCAACCCCTCTTGCAACATCATATTTGCATAAGTAGGTTCATTTGCTTCTACTATACTTATCTTAGAAAAAAATATTGTTTCTTTTACTAATTGTTCGTAAGATTCACGGGGGTTGTCGGGACGTGCAAAGTAAACTGAAATCAAACGCTTAGATGCTATCTTTCTTTCACGGCTATCCCTAACGGGGTCGTAAATACTCATTGTTCCATAAGCACATTTAGAGCCTTCGTTTATTGCTTCTGCCCATTTAACCGTATCTGCACCGCCTACGTTACTAAATCTTTTCGGGGGCAACAAAGAACCGTTTGTATCGTAACCCCTTAATAAACTTTCATTAAAAGTGCCTCTGTAAAATTCTTCTTTATCTATCCAAAATTCGGGTTCAAAGCCATTCATTACATCTTCTTCTGAAAGGGGGATACATCTTACTTTCGTAAACTTCCCTTTCGGACGTTTATCCTTTTTACCCATTTCCCAAGCGGCATTATCCCATATCAAACGTGCGGGTATCATTCCGTGTACACCGTTTGCATTATCTTCTAATTCACTATCTATTTGGGCTATTATCGGTAGGGGATTGAATGTGGAACTCTCCCCGCCTATTTCCCAAGCCTCTTTTTCAGTACGGGCTAACTGCCTTTTTACTGAAAGGTATCTTTTAGGGTCGGTCTTAACTTTTTCTAAGGCTTCCTCGATGCTGTCATTAGCCGCTACTTCGTCACATTCGCCGTACTTATCAATTAAGCTAAGGAATGAATAAAGAGAAGAAACGTGGTAGCATATCAATTCACTAAGGGTTCTTTTACTGCCTCTTTTTGTGTGTAATTTGCTGCCAAAGAAAATATCCCTTGCCTCTGTAACACCAACATCATTTTGTTCTGAAACGTATCCAAATAACCACATTTTGCCTTCGATGTCATTTTGCATCTTAACGGTGGCATTGTTTGTTTCAAATATTTCTTTTGGGTGTTGGTTACTTTTAGCAAGGGTTTTATTAAACTCATCCAAAACAACGTCTGTCATTTTAGGGCTATCAAAACCTTTCGGGTCGGTGGGGGCTACGAATATCCTTGAATTAAGTGCCTTTTCTTGCATCATTGTGTTTAGTGCTGACTTATGTGAAGAAGTCCCACTAAATGATTTTGCCCCAAAAATAGTATGTCCTTCACTTCTTGCATCTGTTTTTGTAGAGGGTTTGAATATGTTTGGCAATCCATCAAAAGCATGATAGAAGTACATCATGTTACTTGTTATGGCAACATCTTTACTCATACTCATTACGCCTACTTGTTGCCCTTTGTAAAGGGTTGTTTTGTTTAGTAGGTAACAAGAAAAAAGGAAAGTAACACCTGTTTTTTTAGCCTTAGAAATGAAAGCCCCAAGTATGTTTTCATCCTTATTAACCAAGTCTATCAAATAGAAAATATCTTGTTGGTATTTGTAGAAATAACCATATTCTGCATAAACTCTAAGAAAATAATCTTTTGGCACACTATCCCCAAATGTAGATACATACTTTTCATATCTTGCACTTTTACCATAACAACGGCAATGCTGCATAGTAAAGTAATGATGCCCCGTAATGTACTCTATTTCATTTTTGTTACGGAAGAAAACCCCGTTTTCACGCCTATATAATTCTTTTGATACTGTTTCTATAAATAGTTGGCTATCTGCTGAATTAAAAGACTTATAAAGCCCACTTTCATCTTGTAGTGTAGCATCTGCGTCTAGTTCTGTATAGTTAGGAACAAAGTTGTAAAATACACTAGGTAACTCTAATCTTCTCCAATATGCGTTTTCGGGCTTTTCATTGTACCATAGTATTTCATCCGTGTTTTTAGGCAACGGGGGTTTGGTATAATGATGTTCCCCAATTATTGCAGTAGTTTTATATGTTACCCCTTTCTTTAGCATTATTTATTCCTGTTTATGAAGTCCTCTATTGAAGCAGTATTTTTTTGCATTGACATTTCGTTTGCAGCCCCGACACTTACTTTTAGTTTTGCGTGGTTTTGTATGAAAGACGACTTAGCTTCATTCATCATGTTCATTAATTCCCTTGCGTTTTCTGCTGCTGCCATTTTGCCATCTACTATTGATTTTATCTTAGCATAAGCATCTAAATCAGTAGTACCATCATCATTTTTAATCTTAGGTTCGGGCAAAGACATTATTGAAAGGAATTGTGACCTTAACCCCCTGTATGCGACATATTGGGCAAAGTTATCGTCATTCTGTAACTTAATCCATCTATCAATACTTAGTCTTAAATTATCGTTTCTTAGCCTTGCTACTTCATCATAATATACTTCGGGTAATCCTACTTTTGTAAATATCCTTCTAGCTAAGTTATCCCAAGAAATCCCCCCTGTATTAAGCATTTCACTTTCAAGACTAAACCCATACATCACAAATTTTACTACTCCTACAAATACTTCATTAATAGGGAAATCATCTTGTAGGGGTTTGAATATTTCCCACAAGTATCTCTTTTTAAGAAATTCTTGAAAGTAATCATCCCCCTCATCGTAAGATATAATTTCGCTGTAATTGTTTATCATATAAACTTAATACCGTTTTTAGTCAAATTGTCAATTACTGATTGTGCTTCGTCTAGTGCCTCGTACTTTATTTTTATATCAAAACCTACAACTGTTTTAGCTATTTCGGTAGCCTTTTCTTTTGCTTCTTTCAATGTTTTACCCGTTGCCACTACTGCGCCAATTTCAATCATCCCTTCACCGTTTGGCGTAAACCAATGTGTACCTTCATCATCCACGACAAGGTTTTTTATCTTTATAAATTTAGCATACTTTTTAGGGAATTGAACTGCAACGGGGAGTTTTTTTGCCGATTCTGATTTTATAATAAGTTGAACACCCCACTTTTCAGATGCCTTTACTGTTGGAATTTCCCCACCACCAATCATCCAAATTATTTCAGAATAGTTATCGTACATTTCTAATGTCAAAGCAGTATTAGGTTCGGGGAAACGCATTGTCGGGTCAATAAAATAACCAACCCCTTTTTTATCTACTCTTATTTCAGTACTAAAAGCCCCACAATACCCATAAGATTCTAAAACGGGCGCAAATTTCTTATTTACTTCTGTAACTTGTTTAGGCAAATCTTTTAAACTCATAATCCTACCTACATAAGCAGCATCTTTTACTTCTACCCCCGTGCAAGTATTATCTACAAATACACCATTTACTATATACGGGTCACAACCTATCTCTCCAACTGCTTCTATTGCATCTTCTATTATATAAACTTCTTCGGTATCGAATATTCCTAAATTGTGCTTTAAGTCGTTTATTTCTATTTTGGAAGTAACTGAATTTTTGTGTTGCCAAGTTTCCATGTCTCCACGCAAACTAGACTTTATATACTTGTGTTCTACTTTAGATAACTTTTCCTCTAACTCATTAACCCCCTTTGCTGTATCATATCCATTTACGGGTAATTCTAGCTGCTTTAATAGTTTTTTGAAACCAAGTCTATCTGTTTCTAATAAACCTGCCTTAGCCGAACCGAAAACACGTTTACCTTGTGCTTTTAGGAAGTTTTGCAATCCCCCTTCGTGAATATGAGTGAATACCCATAAATCAACTTCTTCATAGTAATCCCAAATATCATAGATACGTTCTATACCTTCAACACCC
>Ga0007836_1000178_pt1 | contig 15497 bp, 11 predicted proteins | sample CryBogCBE23Oct07_FD_71205 | JGI IMG/M metagenome (GOLD analysis project Ga0007836, IMG submission 71205) | Freshwater microbial communities from Crystal Bog, Wisconsin, USA - CBE23Oct07 | ecosystem: Environmental > Aquatic > Freshwater > Lake | place: Crystal Bog, Wisconsin, USA | collected...
CTAGTTAGATTTCTCGTGCCTCGAAATGACGATTTACGTTACACCTGATACCTGAAAATATAGCTAGTTTCAATTTCCGAAGTGGTCTAATAACTGTTTTTATAAACAAAACAGATAAGGTAATCTAGCTGCTACAAATAGCATATTTAAAGTGGTATATACAAACTAAGCGACGATTTAAGAGTAGGTAGTAGGCAAAGGATATGGCATACTATTTTTTTAGTTTACTATAACTTTAAAAAACCACTTACTTATTTACCATAAAAACAAATTATACCACATCTTTGGCAACATTTAAAATGTTAGTAACAGCCCACACTAAAAAGGTAGGTTAATGCTAAATTTACAGCTTTTTTTAAAGGGGATTTATAATAGAACAGCCTAAAATGAATAATAAACTCACTTTTTCTGGTCACGACACTTTTCATTGTAGGCATTTATGGTTGAAAAAAGGGTATGATTTTATAAAAAGCGGACATAAATTCTCAAATGAAGATGCGGTGGTACTACTAGGAGTTGGAAAAAACATGGTATCTAGTATCAACTTTTGGATGAAAGCTTTTGGAATCTTAGATAAGGCAGGTAAGCTAACAGATTTTGCAGTATATCTTTTGGATGATGATGGCAAAGACCCTTATTTGGAGGATGAAGCTTCCCTTTGGTTATTGCACTATCAATTAGTTACACAAGAATTAGCTAGTACTTACAACTTAATTTTTAATGACTTTAGAAAGGAGAAAATAGAGTTTACAAAGGAGCAATATATTTCTTTTGTAGCAAGAAAAGCGGAAGAGCTTGGTATTAATGCCATAAGCCGTAACACTGTAGCTGCAGATTTTGAGGTGCTAGCCAAAATATATCTACGAACAGATGTGCAGAGTAAGGATAAAGAAGATACTTTTTCAGGTTTGCTAACAGATCTAGGATTAATAAAAGAAGAAAGGCGGCGTATTAATGATAAGCTAGAGACCTACTATAACGTTGTGTCAAACGAGAAAGAGGAAATAGCAGAAGAGGTGATTCTTTTTGCGATTCTAGATTATGGCAACTTCGATAAATCAATAAGTTTGCGAACTATCGAACAAGAGCGAAACCATGTATGTAGTGTTTTTTGTATCAATAAAATAGGGTTGCATAGAAAGATAGAAAGTATTGCTGCCAATGCAAAACATGGTAAGTATGGAATAGTATTTAATGACCATGCAGGGATAAAAGAATTACAGTTTAAGGAAAAACCCAATCGGTTTGAGGTATTAGATTTTTATTATGACAAATAAGTTTACAACATCAATTAATATAGTACGCGATGGTGATAGGAAGATAAATTATATACCTACACCAAATGCGGTGCGCGTTGTAAATCAAATTGCCAATGATTTCAAAACAGGTATTCGTTCTTTTAGTATAATAGGGTCTTACGGCACAGGAAAGTCAGCTTTTTTATGGGCGTTGAGGCAAACATTTCTTGATAAGGAGAAATATTTTGAAGCTAAGTTTCTAGCAAAGGCAAAGTTTAAGTTTATAAATATTGTAGGAGAATATAAGTCCCTAAGGGCCGTCTTTTATGACTATTTTAATTTGAATGACAATAATAGAATCGAGGCAAATATTTTCTCAGCCCTTCAATCAGATTTTGAGGCATTAGGCAAAAATGGAATCCTATTTTTATCGATAGACGAATTTGGAAAGTTCTTAGAATTTGCTGCTCATAATGAACCCGAATATGAGTTGTACTTTTTACAGCAATTAGCAGAGTTTATCAATAATCCAGACAATAACATTATACTTTGCACTACTGTACACCAAAATTTCGATGCTTATGCGGTAACGCTTACACAAACACAAAAACAAGAATGGACAAAAGTTAAAGGACGCTTTAGAGAAATAACCTTCAACGAACCAATAGAACAATTACTTTTTCTTGCGGCTGAACATCTAGAAAAAAACTCTGCAACAATAGGTTATATAAGTAAAATTAATGAAGCGGTAAAATTGTTGATTTCTTCAAAAGCATTCAGTTTAAACGAAGAATATTTAATTGAAATAGCAGAAAAGCTTTTTCCTCTAGATGTTATATCAGCCTATATCCTTACTGTTTCATTACAAAAATATGGACAGAATGAACGCTCATTATTTTCATTTCTGGAATCTACAGACCAAACTGGTTTAACACAACATCTTGAAACAAAAAAAGGATTTTATTCAATTTCAGATGTTTACGATTATTTAGCTTACAATTTTTATACGTTAATCAACTCTATAAATAATACTGACCTTCTTTCTTGGAAATCTATTAGGATTGCATTAGATCGGGTTGAGACTGCTTTTAACGAGAATATAATTTCTTATTCAAAAATTATTAAGGTAATTGGTCTATTAAATATCAATGCTTTAGCTGGGGCAAAACTCGATGATACTTTTTTAATAGACTATCTTAAAAACTGTTTAGGTATTTCGAATGCAGAAACATTGATAAGAAGTTTAGAGGCAAAAAAAATCATACTCTATCGTAATTATAATAAACGATTTATTTTATTTGAAGGGACGGATATTGACATATATGATGAACTAAAGAAAGCAGGAAGTAAGATTGATGCAATTTCAGACATTGTAACATTATTGAAAAAGTATTATGAATTACCTCCAATTGTTGCTAAAAGGGTAATGTATGAAAAAGGTACACCAAGACTTTTTGAATATAAAATATCTACACATCCTATTAATGAAATTCCTAAAGATGAAATTGACGGGTTTGTCAATTTAATATTCAATCCTGAAAATATTTTAGAAGAAGTAATTAGCCATTCTGCAAAAAACGAAGATGCAATTTTATTTTGCTACTATAAAAATGCAAAAGCTATTAAAGACATCCTTTTTGAAATGGAAAAAACCAAAAAGGTAATAGCTGATAATCAAGAGGATAAAATTGTAGTTAGAGAACTTGAAAATATTTTTAATGATTTAAAAGACAAATTAAATAATAAGATTCTTAATAATTTTTATGGAATAGACTCAGAAGTAGTATGGTATTTTCGGGGAGAACAACTTGTAATTAATAGTAAAAGGGAGTTTAATAGAACCTTGTCTAGCATTTGTAATATAGTATATAGTTATGCACCCTATTTCAACAATGAGTTAGTTAACAAACATAAAATATCGGCTTCAATACATACTGCTAAGAGAAACTATTTTCGTGCTTTAGTTGATAATTGGAATAAACCCGATTTAGGTTTTGAATCTAGTAGATTTCCTCCAGAGAAAACAATTTACCTCACACTACTTAAAGAGAACGGCATTGAACTCTACAGTGAAAATCTAAATGATGCCATAGTCGTTGACGAGAATTCTTCTTTTAAACATCTATGGCAACATTCAAATAATTTGCTCAATAGCACAAAAAGCGGAAGAAAGACTGTAGCAGCATTCATAGAATATCTTTCCTTACGCCCTTTTAAATTAAAACAAGGGGTGATAGATTTTTGGATTGCATCTTTTCTCTTTATTAAACGAAATGATTTTTCACTTTTTGGAGCAAGTGGTTATATCCCTTATCTCACAGATGAAATTTTAGAATTAGTAATAAAATACCCCGAAGAATATCAAATAAAAGCCCTAGATATTGAAGGGGTAAAACTAGATTTATTCAACAGCTATCGACTGTTTTTAAATCAGGGTGTAAAAGAAGAAATGAGTAATCATTTGTTTGTAGAAACAATAAAACCATTTCTTAGTTTCTACAGAACGCTACCTGAATATGCGAAGAATACAAAAAGATTGGCTAAAGAAACTATCTCTTTACGTGAAGCAATATCACTTTCAAAAGACCCTGAGAAATCTTTCTTTGAAGACTTCCCAAATGCATTGGGCTATTCTACCGATTCTTTACAACAGTCTAAGGAACAATTAGAAGCCTATGTTTTAAAACTTCAGGAAGCCATCAAAGAACTTAGAAGCTGTTATAGTGGTTTACAACAACGGTTTGAAACTTTTATCACCGAAGAATTTATTGGTGATGAATTAGATTTCGAAGGTTTTAAAGCCAAACTACAAAAACGGTTTGCTAAACTCAAGAAACACTTGTGTTTACCACACCAAAAGACATTTGTACAAAGGCTAGATTCTAAACTAGAGGACAAACAAGCTTGGCTAAATTCAATAGCACAATCTGTGGTAGGCAAACCTTTGGAAAGTTTGAAGGATGAAGATGAATATGCGTTGTATGACAAATTCAAAACACTAATGAGTGAATTGGATAGTCTGACAAGTTTATCAAAAGAAGACGTTGATGAAAGTAGCGAAGAAGCTTTTGGGATTGAGTTTAGCTCATTCTCGGAAGGAGTAAAGAAAAGCTTTGTGCGTTTACCCAAAACAAAAAGTTTACAAGCAAAAGCAATGGAAGGAGACATAAAAGCTTTACTATCTTCAAACAAATCACTTAATATTGTAGCGGTTACCAACATTCTGAAAGAATTATTACAATCATGAGTAAAGTAAGGCACGTATTAGGAATATCAGGGGGTAAGGATAGTGCCGCTTTAGCCATTTATATGAAAGACCATTATCCGCATGTAGATATTGAATACTATACTTGCGATACAGGTAAGGAACTAGAAGAAACCTATCAACTAATAACTAATCTAGAAATTTATTTAGGTAAAAAGATTATACTTCTACGTGCTGCTGATGGCAGTAACGAAGATCCTTTTGATCATCATCTAAAAATGTACGGCGGTTACTTGCCTTCTTCTAATGCAAGGTGGTGTACAAAGAAACTAAAACTAGAACCCTTCGAGAAGTTTGTGGGCGATGAACCTGTTATTTCTTATGTAGGTATTAGGGGGGATGAGGATAGAGAAGGGTATATATCAAAAAAGACTAACATTCAAAGCATCTTTCCTTTTAGAAAGAATATTTGGAGCGAAGATGTGATAGACAAAGTATTATCTAACAGTAATATAGAAAAGGTATTGGCGCTCTATAATGCCTTACCCAACATAAAGCACAAAGAGAACTTTATAAGCCTTTTACAAAAGCCCATAACCAACAACTTTACACAAGCGCAGAAGTTAAACTTATTGTTAGATACGGATATTAAACAACTCAACGCTTTGGTATTTGCATTTCTTAAAACAACCAATTACCCTTTAGCAACCGAAGAAAACTTCGATTTGATAGATAATGATGAAGTATTAGTGAGGGCAGATATTTTTAGAATACTAGAGGAAAGTGGTGTAGGCGTGCCTGCTTATTACAAAGAAGTAGATTTTAAAGTAAGCGATAAAAAAGGCAAGTATGCACGTAGTCGCTCAGGCTGTTTCTTTTGTTTCTTTCAGCAAAAGATAGAATGGGTTTGGCTATTCGAGCAACACCCCGACCGATTTGCAAAAGCAATGGACTATGAAAAGGATGGATTTACTTGGAATCAAGATGAAACCCTTGCAGAATTAACTAAACCTGAGAGGATAAAATACATAAAAGAAGACTACCTTAAACGTAGTGCCAATAAAAAAAACAAGATTAAATCACCTTACTTGCTAGATATTCTTTCCGATGCCGAGGAAGAAGGTTGTGCAAGTTGTTTTATTTAAGTATGGTATTTACAAAAAAACACAAGTTCTCTTCTGGAGCAATGTCTATTATCCAAATGGGAGAAGAACAGATAGGTCATCCTTCTACTGCAATTAATGAGCTTGTAAAAAATGCATATGATGCTGACGCAGATAAATGTTGGGTATATACACAATATCATAAAGATGCTCAAAAAAATTTTCTCATAATCAAAGACAATGGTCTTGGTATGAATGAAGAACGATTATTTGGCAATTGGTTAATTACTTCAAGAAGCAGCAAAAGAGACGTGGATAGAGAGTTGCGCAGAAGTGAAATTTATGAAAGACGTTTTCTTGGGTCTAAGGGAATAGGTAGATTAGCAGCAATGGATTTGGGTCGTTACCTAACTGTAATTACAAAGCAAAAAGATGAGGAATTCTTTAATTGGTTAAGAATTGATAGAGAAATATTTAGAGTTGAAGGTCTTTTAGACGAAGTTACTTTTTCGGGAGGTAAAATAAAAGACTACTGTTCATTATTTTCAGATGAAGAATTGTTAAAGGAAAATGGGTTATTGAAAAATGGTATTCTGTTAAATTTATTATCAAATAATCCTTACTGCAACTTCGATGAAGGTACAATGATTGTTTTACAAGACGTTGACAATTCTGTAAAAACTATTATTGAAACAGAAACTAACTATAAAGATCTTGATGACACTTCGTTTTACAAAAGTTTAGTTGATTTAGTAACTCCCCTGAAAATAAATGAAAAAATCCAAAAGGAACTTGTAGAAGAAAATATAATCCAAAAGGAACTTAAAATAAGTAACGGCTCTGATACATTTGAATTATTATTTGGAGCTAATTTTATATTTGAAAATATTAAAAAAGATGTAACTTTTATAGAGGTTCTTCCATCTAGAATCATAGATTTTTATGATTATAGAATTTTTGGTAAAGTAACAGAAGCATATGATGTAGTTGGGAAATATTTATGTAAAAGAGTTGAAAGTGATATTAGGCGGGAAAATTTTAATATAACTGCCGAATATTTATTGTCAGATGAAGACGTAAAAATCCGGAATGTGTTAGAGAAACAAGATATCACCATAGAACATAAATCAGATCATGTTGGTGAATTCTATTTTGACATTAGAATATACGACTTGGATGATGATTCAAAGGAAAAGCTAACTCAATTACTAAAAGCGGACGGCCGAAGAAGTGCAATACAAATAATGAGTAGGTTTTTAGGGTTAAAAATTTCAAAAAACGGGTTTGGAGTAAAACCATATGGAGAAAACGAACAAGATTGGCTTGGGCTTGGTGCAAAAAGAGTTAATAAACACATTGTTAGTATTGGTCCTAACCAGATTTTAGGTTATACGTTTCTTTATTCTCCACAAAATGATGGGCTAAGTGAAAAAACAAATAGAGAAGGCTTTTTTGAGAACAAAGCTTTTATAGTATTCAAAAAAATAGTTTCAGGTATACTTGAAGAAGCTGGACAAAGAAGAGCAAAGTATAGACTTTATCATGGAATGGGAAGAGGAAAGGCAAAAAGTAGAATAGAACGACCAGATTCCGAAAAATTCATTCAATACCTTGCAGCTAAGACTAATGATGTTGATTTAATAAAGTTTTCCGAACAATTTGTTGCTGAAACAAACACTGCTCTTGATAACATGCAAGAATCTTTATCATTATCTCAAAGATTAGCTACTTTAGGTACTGGTTTAGAATTAGTATATCATGAACTTGCACAGCCTCTTTCAGGTATGGGAGCCTCTTTAGATTCCCTGAATAAAAATATTAATAAAATCGAAAATGAAATACTTAGAGAAATTCTAAAAAGTAGATCTGAGAACATATATGCTTCACTTCAATTAATTGAGGAACTAAAGGATTCTCTTCAACCTGCAATAGGAAAATCTAAAGCAAAAGAGTTTAAACCAATTGATACCTTTAAAAAAGTAATGCATTTATTTCGTGAAAAAATTGAAAACGATGGGATAATCATCAATATTAGCAAATCACTAGAAAATTATTTTATCAAAGAAATAGAATACCCATTTTGGGTATCATTCCTGAATATTATTAACAATGCAATGTATTGGCTTGACTTTACCGATAAAGAAAAAATTCTTAATTTTCAATTAGTTGATAATAATACTTTTTTAATTAGCAATACCAGTCCTAAGATATTAGAGGAAGAATTGGAAATAATTTTTGAGTACGGCATTACAGGTAAAAACGAACGAAGTGCCACTGGATTAGGATTAGCATTTACAAAAAGCATGTTGAATAGTATACAATGGGAAATAAAAGCGGAAAACTTATTGTTTGGCCCTGGTTTTTATATAAATAAAATAACTAATTAAAACTATTTAAAATGAAAAATACAGATTTGATTCTAATATTAGAAGATAAGGAAGAAGTAATAAAAGGGTTTTTACAATGGATCGAAGATGCGTCTTTAAAAATTGAGTTAGAGATATGTAGAACTTATGCAGAATATGAGGAAAAAATTGGTGATAAACAGATAAGTGAAAGAATAAAGTGCATCATAATTGATTTGTCTAACAATAAGGAGGAAGAAACAAGTGACACTTATAAATCAACAACTTACATTAAAGAACAGTATGAAAAAAATAGAATCCCAATTTTTATACATAGTGGCTTTTTAGAGAATTTTAAAGACTTTGATGATAAAGGAACCGTATTTAAAGTAGAAAAGAGTACAAAATCAATTTCAAAAATTGGCAATTCTATTGAACTCATGTATGAATCTGGTTTTCTAGATATTTTTCCTGTTGGAGGTACAATTGAAACTAAAATTATGGAAGAAATTCATAATTCCTTTGTAGAACAATTTAAAAAAGCTGAGATTCAAGAAATTATTAAATCAATTAAAGATTCTAACCCACATAATATTAAACAAAGAACCCAAGAAATATTTGAAAGAATAGCACTTAGAGCGGTTTATCAGAATACAATTAGTAATCTTGAAAATCAAGAAAGTGTTCGAGTAAATGCAATTGAACATTACTACCGCAGAACTGATGTTCATAAATTTTGGACTGGTGATATATTTAAAAACAATCAAACTGATGAATTGGTATTCTTAGCAACACCTCGTTGTAATATTTCTAATAAAAATTTTGAGTTACTGCTTTTTTATAAAATAAAGCATATAAATGATGAAGATTTAAGTCTTTTTCAAAATACAAAACTAGATACGAAAACAGAAACTAAAGGAGAAAAGCAAATACGAAGAAGTATAACTGACGACGTATCTACCTCTACAATTGGTGAAAGATTTAGATTTTTACCCAAAACACCTCAATTTTGTGGTGGATATGTAGACTGTAGAAATAACGTTACAATGTCTGAATCAGTTTTTATCGAAAAATATGAATATGTAATTTCTCTAGTAGATGATTTAACAAATGATGTTATTAGAAAGGCAGCAGCATATCTATTAAGAGGAGGCATTTCTGATACTAATTACAAAGAAGCAAGCTACTATTTTAAAGCTTCAATTACCGACGAGGCTTAAATTTTGTTTATAAATAGTTTTAAATAACCATTTTAGAATCACATTTTTGGTCTTTCCACAATCTCGTAGAAATAATCGTCTGCATAATTGAACTTGTGTTCTAGCCCCGGGGTTTGTCTTATCTCAAGTATGTGTTTTGCACCGCCTTCTGCATATTCACTAATAATGGTTAGCACCTCTCTAGAATCTAAAATGTCTGCTGAACTTTTTCCGTTTATCTTGCCAATCGCCATCAACATTAATGCATTGGCTATACTTTCTGAGCCGTTCGAAATCATTTGGAACTGAAAAGAACTTTGGTTTGGCAAGCTTGCGCCAACCTCCCTTTTATTGTTTACAAATCCAATAATTGCAGCCCAAGCATAAACCTGCCAGTATTTGGAAAAAAACTTATCATCTTGTTTTGAAAGGCTTTCCTGTTTTCTACTAAAAAGGTCACGTACTTTCAGAACATTATCACCGTAATGAACATTCTTTTTATTAATGTCAATGCTAAATTTTTCTAACATTATCTAACTATTTAATGATTGTGGTAAAAGTTTTCTTGTTAATTCTAGAATCGATTCCATTTTTATCTATCAACTCATTTTTAAGCTCATAAAACTTGACAATCTTAGCCTCCCTTATTAAGTCATTTCTCTTCGATTCTGAAAAGGAAGCATAATCTTTTGACATGATAATCATTTGCTCGAAGGAACCCCCAATATTTAGGGTAAGATTATAAGTGTTATCGGCATCAAAATCAGAAGTTGGAGCATCAGCAACTATTGGATAGGATCGTTTCATCTTTTTTTCACTTAGTGATAAAAAAGCATTTGCAACCGACAGCTTTTGAGCCACCAATTCAGCAGTATTTAATTCAGTTAGGGTTTCTCTTGTTGCTTTGTCAACAATTCTGATTCCTGTATCAATTTCTATCACGCCTTGTTCTTTACCTCCTAAGTATAGCGAATAAAGTTTATTACTTTCTTCTTGAATTTCGGCAATTAATTTAGAGTGAGCCTTTGCGCTCAATCTTGAAATACTCTTGACAAACATTTTGATATAATCAGAAGCTTGGCTTTCCACGATGTTACCATAGGTATTCTTCATTAATTTATCACCTTCACTTTTATAATTTTCCAAGTTGATTCTTAACTGTTCTAATTCCGAACTTATTTTTCTATGGCTGCTTTTTTTTGTGTCAATTGAGTGTCTAATGCTTTGCATTTTTTGTAGCAACTGACTTGCAGTTGCTGCACCTGTGAATATACTTGCACCATCATCTTGTCCTGAGTTTTCATAAATCCCATTTATCTTCTTTTTTAGGCTATTGCTTTTTTTTATGAGTTCAGTCCTTCTATTTTGGTTTTCTAGAATTTGTTCTTTTATATCTGGCAACTCACTTACCAATCTTCTTCTAGCTCTATTTAGTTCTGTATAATTATCTTGTAAAATTTTATTATTAGCACTCTTTTCAAAATCGTTTAATCGTTTTTTAAGTGCTTCATAAGCAGGTGTGTCAACCAAAACCTCCCTTTCACATATATAACATTTTCCATCCTCAAGCATCCTTTCTACATATTCAGGTCCAGGCAGATTTAAAGGAACAGGATTAGTACTCTGTTGAAATTTTTGTATTTCTTCATTAAGTATGTTTAAATTTCCCAAAGAATCATTTATAAGCTTTTCACATCCATTTAGCATCCATTTGTTGATAAGCGTTTCTTTTATGTAGATATCACAATCCGTAACTTTTTCAAGGGTGGCCTCTAGTTCTGTTTCATATCGTGTTAATTCTTGTTTAATATCTCTATATTTATCATAGTTTTTTAAGTCATGTTCTATTTCTGCTATTTCATCCTGCAGTCTTTCAATATCACTTACCAAATTTGCCTCAATGTTTTTTTTATGCTCTATACTTTGATTTGCTTGAGTTATATTAGTAATTAATTGCTTTTCCTTTTCAGTAAGTTGATCCTTCTTCATAAGCTCTTTCTCAAGCTTCCTTTCAATACTTGCTGATGACGAAGAAACAATCTTGTGCATGTTATCATACATTGGATAGTAAGATATTTCCTTTATTGCATTTTTTAGAGTACTTGGTTTACTAAAGTCATACAATTCATCCATAGTTTCACCCTGATACCACATGAATTTTCTAATACTCGATGGGAATATTTTTTCTAAAAAACTATTGTAATGATGTGATGGAATAAAATCAGTTTCCCCATTTCTAATGAAGCTAATTTCAAGTTCAGGTTTTACATATATGCTTAAGTCGGAAATTTCCTTTTTATAAATGACTTTTTTTAAAAATCTATACTCAACAAGCTCCTCTTTAGGTTCAATATTTCCATGATACTCATCTGTCAAGATAATCTCAACCCATGATTCAATTTTTTCTCCCAAAGAAGTTTCATTCCTTAATTTATCTGGACAAACTATTATGTTGCTAGATGTTTTCCATTCTTTTTTTCCATTAGCATTATCACAATAAATCATGTCAAACAACGTCCAATAAAAGGCATTGAAAAACTGAGATTTCCCACCTGAGTTTAGCGCAGATATTATATTGAGCCCTTTCTCAAAAGGAAATTCATTTTCTTCAAGAAAGCAGTAAAAGTTGTTGATTGTAACCTTATTAATAATCATATTAATGAGTTTGAGTTCTTAAAGTGTTAATGATATATGTTTCAAATTCAGCACGCCCTTTATCAATCAGTGAAAGTTCATCAAGTCCGGACTTATTCTGGAGTAGTTTTTCAAATGCTTGTTCAATTATTCTAATATCAAGCTCTTTTGAAACTATCATTTCCTTTATATCCTCATCATTTAATATCTCACGAAATTCTTCCCGTAAACTATCATTTAGTGTTTTCATTATAAAAGTTTTAATTGTTGTACTTATTTTCTTCTTCGTTAGCTAGTTTATAAATATCAATATCTAAATCATAACAAAGTGATTCCATACTTAGTAAACATTCATCTTTATTTTCCGCTAAGACTGCAAAATTCACTAAGCGCCTTAACTCATTTGCCAAGATATTCTTTTCCATTTTCACTTGTCGCTCATCAGTATTTGTTACATCTAGAAAAGGCTTTACAATCATATCATATACAACAGCTACTTTGTCTTTTCCATAAGCTCGAAGAACACGCCCCCTTCTCTGAATATATTGTCTTGGATTGCCTGTACTTGAGCAGAATACAGCAATTTTTGTTTGGGGGATATCAACACCTTCATCCAAACACTTCATTGCTAATAATGCATCTAATTTTCCACTAGAAAATTGATTAAGTATTTCTTCTCGATCACTTGTATCACCTGTAAATTTTCTAAGTCTTAGTTTATAGTTTTCGTATAGTAAACTTGTATAATTATCAATTATTCTATCATCTGTTTCTTCAATTTCAGATTGAATTTCTATATCCGTCTCTTCATAATTTGGTTCATATCCTTCAGGAACATAAATAAAGGCATATTTAAATTTGTCTTTACCTATTTCATCAATTATATCTGTTAAACAATTCGATTTGTTTCTTGCTTTATGAATGATGTTTTTTCTTTGAATCAATAAATTGTTCACGTAAGGTTCATCCTTGTATTTTCCAGTAGTTGGGTCCAAGAATTTAGTAAGTTCAATAGTCTTAATTCTATAAGCCATTAATTCATCGTATTCAAGCTCTACTAGTTTGGGATAATAATTATATCTACATAGAACCCCATCTTCAATTGCTTTCTTCATATCATACTTAAATGTATAATAGGGGGGATGAGCATTAAAGTAGATAGAGATTTCATTTTCTCCAATTTCGTCATATTGTCTTTCAGGGGTAGCTGAAAGCCCTATTCGCCTATTTATGTTGTGAGGTAGAACCTTTAATAAGTTTTTTGACCCAAACGTATGCGCTTCATCGGCTATCAGAGTTATAGATTTCATCATTTCATCAGGAATCTCTTTAATGATATTTTGAAACCGTTTCATTCTGTAAGATGAATATGTAATTAGAATGCAAAAATTAGCATTAATACCAAGTCTAAGATTTCTGATATAATCTCTTACCGAATTTTCCCACTTATTATTTTGACTAGAACAAATAGTAACCTCTTCAAAATTGAACTTTACTGTCAATTCCTTTTCCCACTGTGTTGCTAAAGAAATAGTAGGGACCAAAACAATAAATCTGTAGAAACCGGTCTTTTTGTATTCCTGCAAAATACAATTTAGGGCCGTGATAGTCTTACCTGTACCTGTTGCCATAGCAAAAATTCCCTTGTAATCATTTGCAACCCAATTGGTATATGCCTCAATTTGATACGGTCTTGGTCCAGAAGTATAAGGAAATCTTGGCTCTCTACTTATGTCTTCTATATGGGCAATTACTTTCTCGAAGGTTTTACGGATATGTTTATTGCTTAATCGCTCTGATTTCTTTTCAAGTAGTTCTTTTTCTTTTATTATCAATTCATTCGCAGTCTTACCTCCAAATTCATCCACAATAGCTACTGAAATATCTTCAATGTTAAGGTGTTCTACGAATTCAGCTTCCCCAGTAAATATAGAAGAAAAATCTTGATATTGCCTTTTAATCATTTTGCTAGACCTACTGTTTTCCCAACTTAAAAAGGCATCTAATTCTTCTAGGTTTTCAAGTAGTCCATAAGCAGTAAAGTTGCAAGAAGCCTTAAATCCCACGGTATCAATACCATCAGAAAAAGAACCCGACTTGTAGTGAGCTATTCCATTGCCATCTTTTGGGCGTATAACTATAATTTCTATCCTTTTATTAGCAATTAGCCAAGCAAGACACTCGAAAAAGTGTTTGCTATATTCATCTAACTTTCTTTTTAATTGCTTAATGTCTGAGAGGTCGAGTAGGTTTTGGTCTATATTCCCATCTTTTGCAGCCTTAATAGCTTCTTTGTCTTGTTCGGAGAGTATGTTGTTAACCACCATTCGTACCGTACCACCTTTGTACAAAAAACTTGCAAAACCAAGAGAGAGAACATTAATAGCAGCAGAACTAAAATAGCCAAGTAATAAATCTAATTGGGTACTGTTACAAAGTCCCTCAAAATAAAATTGTAAGGGTTCATCTTCTGTTCCTGTTCGGTAGCTTCTATCGGCACTCCAATTAACTTGTCTTAGCATAGGCGGTCTTGTAAAATGTAAATGATTTAATAGTGGTTAACTTGTGGTTAACTACTGGGGTAAATATAGGAGAAAAAGATAGTAGTTGTTAGTGGTTGGTGAAGAAATGGGAAATGACTTACAGTTTCGTAAATGCTATCTTCGTTTGCTTCTTTGCCTCACCTGTATGTTTAAATAACATTAACTACATGAATAATAAAAACAAAACATACCTTTTTATAGATGAAAGTAGAATCCCTACTTATCGCTTGCTATTTTGTTTAAATCATTAAATGCAGATTCTATTTCTGTAACTTCTTTATTGTTTCTATGCACTAGTATCGCATTGTAAATAGAAACTCCCTCTACTGTAGCAACTCCATCTAGTTTTATAACCATTTCATTTTTAAAAGAGGAAAACCAAAGGTCAAATTTTCGTTTACGTGCAAGTTGTCTTTCATCCAAGCTATCACAAACATAAATGGCTACATTATCTACCTTTTCAAAAAATAGTTGGAACACGTGCAACACAGTTTGTCTAATTCTTACATCTTCTGCAACACCTCTTGTGCTACCATCAATTACATCAATATTAAACGAATAGAAAGGGCATGTAATATGCTCGTAGTCATAAAACATATAGGCATAATCAATAAAGTAAATGTGGTATTTTACCTTGAAATCAGTTGTAAATTCGTAAGAGTAGGAATCACTTTCCTGTAACTGATAAGGGCTTGACAAAGTTAAATTTTTCTTTTAGTTCCGAAAAATTACCGCCCTTTTGTAAATGTTGGTGAATAGCTTTCTTGTCTTCAAGCATTTTCTTGAATATGAAAGCTCCCTTAGAGTTAGAAGAAGACTGTATAGTATTACTTTTTTTCATTGTTAAATAGCTAAAAAGTCTTTTCGCCCCCGTGCCAATACTAGCAACACCCATCATGTGATGAGATATCTAAACAAAAAAACTCATTAGCTGTGCGAATATATAAAAACCTAATGCATATTAAAAAACAATCTTACTCTTCCTGTGAGAATACTCCCAACCTGACCAAATGGGCATTGTGATAAATGCAAAATTGCTTTATAAAGATGCACTTGTTTTTCAATTGTAAAGCATAATTTATAAAAAACCATTTCTCTCCCCCTAAAAAACAAAAATTACCTCCCTATTATCATTCTCTATGTTTTTGCTAAACAAATTAGCAATTTACGCTAAAAGGGAGTACTGCACCTTTAACATTCTATCGTATCATCAATAGACCTCTTCGGAAA
>Ga0007836_1000181_pt1 | contig 15262 bp, 13 predicted proteins | sample CryBogCBE23Oct07_FD_71205 | JGI IMG/M metagenome (GOLD analysis project Ga0007836, IMG submission 71205) | Freshwater microbial communities from Crystal Bog, Wisconsin, USA - CBE23Oct07 | ecosystem: Environmental > Aquatic > Freshwater > Lake | place: Crystal Bog, Wisconsin, USA | collected...
TAAGCCACCTTAGGGAAATCCGGTTTTAGCGCAGCTAAAATTGAGAAAAATCCGAAGGGATATTTTTCTCAAAGGGTTAACCGTAGTGGCGTTGTATATACTTTGCCCCTTTAGGGGTTGTGGGTAGCACGCCGGCTTTGAGGCAAAAAGACTTAATTAGGCTGGTTAATTATTAACAGGAGCAGCTTTTTTAGTATAATAAATTTATATGCGTTTGCCATAGGTAATAATTAAAGTTGCTGAATAAATTTTGTTTTTCTTTATTTGCTTAAAGTATTGAAAAGTGATAGAGCGAGATAATAAATACGAACGTAACAATAATTTTCAAACAGTGGCAGATATTGGCAGGGCTATTATCATTTTGGGGGTTGCGATTGTGTTACTGTTTGGAGGACTGTTTAAACTACAAAAAGTAACAGAAATTGACCCTCTCTTGCGTTATATGTTTGGCGCTACAAGCTTGTTATATGGAAGCTTTAGATTATACAGGGGCATTAAAAGGGATTAGTTTATTGTTGAATGCAAAGTTTGCTAAAATGTAACTATTACTTTAAAATCACCACATCTACAAGATCCTACTATATGGTCATTACTACAAACTTAACAATCAACAATCAACAATCAAAGCCTCAAGTCAACCTGTAATAATAGCTTCATCTAAAGAGATAGAATACCTTAATAGTAATAAGGCTTTATTAAGAAGTATACAATAGGGCCAGTTGCTGCTACGTAGAACCAAAGAGGCCATGTAATTCTCGCTAACTTGGTGTGTTTACCAAACTCGGCAGTTAGTGCTCTGTAAGCCGTAAATAGAATAAAAGGAAGGATGCAAGTAGCTAAAAAAATGTGCGTTACTAATATTGCATAATATACAAACCGTAAATTTCCCACTGCAATTGCTTCATTTGCCGATAAGATTCCATCATGATTTATGTCCCCAAACTTAGCCTCACCCGCTAATAGATGATGAGCAATGTAAGAAACTAAAAAAAGTGCAGAGAATAGTAAAGATGCAAGCATTAACCTTTTGTGAAACAAATAATTTTTGCTTACTCTTACAGCAAATAAAGCCGCTACCAACATAAAGGCAGTACATGTATTTAAAAAAGCATTTATGGTAGCAAAGATGTGTACATCAAAATTTACATGAATGGGGAACTTTACTTTTCCAAGAAATACAACTACTGAAAAAACTACAATAGAAAAACTCCAGATTAAAATCTTTGCCTGCTTGTCATTTTTGGTTATTGATGCTTGTATCATACTGTTTACTTAAATTTTTATTTGTTTAATAACATTACTTATTATCTAAAGTTTATTTAGCCATTTAATTTCCGTCTTTTACTCATGTACACAACAAAAAATATTACTAGTGCAACTACCAAAACCCATAACCATTTAAGGTCTATTATATCCATAAACAATTGGCTCTTCTTTTTCTTATCTTTTTCTAACATTAATATGCCAATATCTCTTGCAAGCTTTGCAACCTGTAAGGTATCTAAACCATTGTAATACCCTCTAACTACATAATCTTTATCTAAAACAACAAAACGGTTGGTATGAACAAAATCCGAATCAATGGGCTCGCCACTAAACTGATCTACTTTTAGTTCTTGAAAAGCAAAATTTGCAATAGTTCTAGGATTGCCTGTTAACATCCACCAATTGTCGTGATTTACACCAAAACGATCCGCATAATTCTTTAATACAGAAACACTATCTCTCGTAGCATCTATTGTAAAAGAAACAAACTGAACTACCGAAGTATCTATTTTGTTTCTAGTATCGCCACCTATAATAAAAGAGTGTTGCAGTTTGGCCATATTACGAGTAAGCAAAGGACAAATACCACTACAATGCGTAAAGAAATAATCGATAACCATTATTTTACCAGGCTTATCATACAAACTAACCGTATCTCCCAACTGATTAACCAAAGTGATGTTAGCTGTTTTATGCCAAACGGTATCATTTACTTGTTTGCCCTCTTTTATGGATTGAATTACCGTATCCATTAAAAACCTACGAGGCATTATTACAGCTTTATCGCTTGCACCCTTTAATATTAAATAACAGGTAAGAGGAATCAGAATGGCAATACACAGAGATAATAAAGCCTTTTTATTCATATTTTGTAATGCTTGAGATTGTAATAAAAAACCATCGCAGTGGGCGATGGTTCAAACTTTATGTACAATATTAAATATATTAACGACTACTCTCCTGCTTTAGGAGTTTCTTTAACTTCTTCAACTTTTTTAACTTTAATCTCACTTTGAGATTTTTTGTATGGATCGTATCTGTTTCTTAGGTTTTTGTAAGAATTACCTTCATACAAAAATGCTGTAATAAACCAGATAAACAAAGCTAAAGGAACTACGATAGTCATGATTAGGTTCTTTAATTCATGCTTCAAGTGCATAAAATAACCAACGATATAAAAAGCTTTTGCAATCATTAAAATTACGATTGTTCCTTTAAAAGCCAAACGCATAGCTTCACTAATATCCCTCATCATAATGAAACCTAAAATCAACTCTACTATAGTTAAAACACTTAGAATACCAGTAACCTTCCAAATTTCTTTAACTACTGCCCCATCATCATGATGTAAACCTTCTGCTGCTGTATGTGCCATTTTTATATTATTAAATATTTATTAAGTGAATTAGATTAAATAGAAACAAGTAAATACAAATACCCAAACCAAATCAACGAAGTGCCAGTATAAACCAGCCTTTTCTATCATAAGATAGTGTCCACGTTTTTCAAACTTATCCATTAAAGTCATTATCAACATCACTATGTTGATGACTACCCCGCTAAATACGTGAAAACCGTGAAAACCAGTTATTGTAAAGAAGTAGTTGGTAAAATTTGTTGATGACTGCGTACCATCGGCATTTAAGAAAGGATTAGAACCCCACCAAGCACCTTCGGAATGTAAATGTGTCCATTCCCAAGCTTGACAACTTAAGAAAGCAATACCGCCAATAATTGTTAGAATTAAATTAAATACTACTGCATTCTTATCCATTTTTTTACCAGCATGAACAGCTAGTACCATTGTTACCGAACTAATAATAAGAATGAAAGTCATTACACTCACAAACACTAGGGGAGCATGAACTCCTTCAGGAGCAAATGGAAAGCTTTTAAACACTTCATTAGGATTAGGCCATCCATTTGAAGAAAAACGAATGGTACCGTAAGAAATGAGGAACGCACCAAATGTGAAAGCATCACTCATCAAAAAATACCACATCATCAATTTACCATACTCTACATTAAAAGGGCTTTTTCCTCCGCTCCATAACTTAGTAGGTGCTGTTGCTGTTGTTACTGTACTCATATTAATTTTAAAATTACGCGTGCAAAAATATTAGGTCGTGTTGAATAATTGAAAATTAAATTATTATTTTTAATAATTATCTTATTAAATTGAAAAATATAAACAAATAAATCCAAAGAACATCCACAAAATGCCAATAAGTACTTATCATATCAATAGAAAGACTATTGTAATTTTTAATTTTACTACTAAAGGCCCGGATGAAAATAACCAAAATAGCAATTACTCCACCTATCACGTGCAACATGTGTAAAATAGTTATTACCCCTAAGAACGAGGTTGCTGAATTACTTTTAATACCAAACAATGGAATATTGCGCGCTTCTAAGTTTGCAAAACCCATTATTTGCAATAGAAGAAAAAGGACACCCAAAATTGCTGTTATGGTAAGCAAATTTCTATATTGACTCATTTCGCGCGCTTTAAAAGCTTTTTGACTTAAATGAATTGTAAGACTGCTTGCTAAAATTACTGCTGTACTATACCAAAAAACTAAAGGCAAAGAAAACTCTAACCAATTACTTTGGCTCTTTTTTACGATGTAAGCACTTGTTAATCCTGCAAACATCATTACAATACTACCCATAGCTACCCACAGCGTAAATTTACTGGGATGAATTCTACCTTTATCTTCCATAATCATGTAGACTATTATTTTAATTTTTTAATGAACCTTATCTGCCAATAAACTTAATAAGACAATGGGCAAATAAATATAACTACTAAACATTACCCTCCTCGCTGCTATCACATTCATCTCGTTATACAGTCTAATTCCTTGAATTACCATGAATAAATTACATACAAGTAAAATAACCATACTAACATTTCCTGCAAGATTATAATAGTGAGGTAAAATACCAACAGGAATCATCATTACACTGTACATGATTCCTTGGATAGCAGTAAATTTAGTCGGCCCTTTATCAGCAGGTAAAAGTTTAAAACCAACATTACTATAATCTTTATGAGCAACCCAAGCTATTGCCCAAAAATGAGGAAATTGCCATAGAAATTGGATACCAAATAAAATCCATCCACCCATACTAAAGTCATCGTTACCAGCAACCCACCCAATTAAACAAGGAAATGCACCAGGAAAAGCCCCCACCAATACTGCAATTGAATTTACTTTTTTTAATGGGGTATACACAAAGGCATACAGAAAGAGACTAAAAGCTGATAATATTGCTGATGAATAATTAAAAAAATAAGCCATCATAACAATACCCGTTAAACCTGCAATGCATGCAAAGGCATAGGCTTCAGACGCCTGCATCCTTCCACTTGCTATTGGGCGTTTACTTGTTCGTACCATTTGGGCATCTGTATCTTTTTCAATGGCTTGATTAATAGCATTTGCACTGCCAGTTATTAACATACCCGCAATAAAAAGAAGAATGATTAAACCCCAATTGTATGACACAATATGTGGAGCCAATAAATAACATATAACACAGGAGAAAACTACCGTAAAACTTAAGGTAAATTTCATTAATAAGAAATAATCCTTAACCTTGGAGGCTAAATTGAACGTTATTGAATTATTTGTATTTAATGAAGTCATTAAAAATGTGCTTTTGCTAATCCTATTTAACAATAATGCCCTGAATATTCAGGGCACTATCTCTAAAAATTCATATATAATTAATGAACACTTTCATCTGAACCAACTGGAGTGGTTTGCATGATGAAATCATGTCCGTCTTTACCATAATCATAAGCCCAACGATAAACTTCAGGAATTTCTCCCACCCAATTACCATGACCTGGTCTTATAGGCGTAGTCCATTCTAAAGTATTAGAACCCCAAGGATTTTGAACAGTTAGTTTTCTTCCTTTAAAAATTGAATAGAAAAAATTAGCGAGGAACAAAAGTTGTACGGCAAAAACAATCATAGCTACAACACTGATAAATTTATTTAACTCACCAAACTGTTTGAAGCTCTCCCAAATACTGAAATCATAATACCTACGAGGCATACCCGCCAAACCTTCGTAGTGCATAGGCCAGAATATTAAATATGCACCTGCAATTGTTACCCAAAAGTGTACATAAGCCAATGTATTATTTAAATATCTACCATACATTTTAGGAAACCAATGATAAATACCTGCAAACATTCCAAACATACTTGCTACACCCATTACAATATGAAAATGTGCAATTACAAAATAAGTATCGTGCAAGTGTATATCTAAAGCAGAGTTACCTAACCATATACCTGTTAAACCACCAGAAATGAATAAGCTTACAAAACCAATAGCAAACATCATCGCAGGAGTAAACCTAATATTACCTCTCCACAAAGTTGTTAACCAATTAAATACTTTAATGGCAGAGGGAACGGCTATTAGGAGCGTTAATAATACGAATATAGAGCCTAAGAATGGATTAAGCCCTGTTACAAACATGTGGTGTGCCCATACCAAGAAAGCTAATATTGCAATAGCAAATAAAGATCCTATCATAGCCATGTAACCAAAAATAGGCTTCCTTGAATTAGTACTCAATATTTCGGATACCATACCCATTGCAGGTAGAAGAATGATGTAAACTTCTGGATGACCTAAAAACCAAAACAAGTGTTGGTATAGAATTGCACTACCACCTTCATTAGGTAAAGCTCCAACACCATTAACAAAAATGTCTGACAAGTAAAAACTTGTTCCAAAGTTTCTATCAAAAATCAATAAAATGAAACCAGAGAATAATACCGGGAAAGAAAGAACTCCTAAAACCGCTGTGAAGAACAATGCCCAAATAGTAAGAGGAAGACGCGTCATGCTCATGCCCTTGGTACGCATATTTAATATAGTGGCAATGTAGTTTAGACCGCCTAACAAAGAGGAAACTACAAACAAAGCCATAGATACGATCCATAAATCCATCCCAGTTTTAGAACCTGGAGAAGCACTACCTAAGGCACTTAACGGAGGATAAGCGGTCCAACCACCACTAAAAGGTCCTGTTTCTACAAAAATAGAAGAGAGCATTACCAAACCTGCAATGAAGAAAAACCAGAAACTAAGCATGTTCATGAAAGGTGATGCCATATCCCGCGCACCAACTTGTAGTGGAATAAGGAAATTAGCAAAGGTTCCACTTAACCCTGCGGTTAATACAAAAAACACAAGTACAGTGCCATGTGTAGTAACCAATGCATAATACGCTTCGGGAGTGATGTGACCACCTTTAGCCCATTTACCTAAAATATCTTCTAACCAAGGAAATGTAGCATCGGGATAACCCAACTGTAAACGAAACAAAACACTCATTAGACCACCCATTACTGCCCAAAACATACCAGTAATCAAAAATTGTTTAGCAATCATTTTATGATCCATGCTAAATACATACTTTGAAATGAAAGTTTCTTTGTGCTCGTGATGGTGTGCATCATGCCCAAGTTGACTGCTATGTGTAGCTATATCAACACTATGTGGGTCTAAAACTACTTCGTGACTCATAGATTAATTCTTTATCAACTTATTACAAACAACCAGTAAAGTGGTTGAGATTATTTTAAATTTTCGGTGAAGGATTGTTCGGTGCAACTGCAGTAGTAACCTTTGTGGCAGTTGAATCAGCTTTTACTGCATTAGCAGGATCTTTATCAGGAAAAGCAGTAAAATAATAAGGCTTTTGTTTTGTGATCCAACTATCAAATTCAGCTTGTGTAACTACTTGAATAATACCTTTCATTGAATAATGACCATTACCACACATTTGATCACAACTAATTTCGTAAGCAAAATTGGGATTACCTGTTCTTTCCTGCATCTCTTTAGTAGTGTATTTTGGTGTAAACCAAATGGTAGTAGGAATACCTGGAACAGCATCCATTTTAAGTCTAAATTGGGTTAACCCTACATCATGTATAACATCACGACTTCCAATGATAAATTTACAAGGTTTTTCTTTTACAACATATACCGTTTGTTCTGTAACGATATCATCATGGGTCATTTTATCATCCCATACTAAACCAAGACTGTTAGAGGCATTATCTATATTTTTATAATATTTTTTACCCAATTCATTATCAATCCCAGGATACCTAAATATCCAACCAAATTGTTTACCCGTAACCTCAATAACTTGTGCATCTTTTGGGGCCTCACCTGTAAAAGAAAACCAGTTACGTAACCCAATAACTACCAAAACAGTTAAGACAATAGCAGGAACAACAGTCCACAATAATTCGAGATTGGTATTGTGAGGAAAATAAAAAACTTTACGCTCAGGATTTTCTTGGTATTTGTAAGCAAACCAAAAAAGTAAGGCTTGAGTACCAACAAAAACTATTCCTGTAACAGTTAAAGTAATCCATAACATAGAATCTACTTTATCACCTTGCACACTTGCAGATCCATATTTAAGTAAGGTTTTAGAAAAATAAAGTTCATTACAATACCAAACACCAACCAAACCAAGAACTAAGAAAACCACCATCAAAAATCCATTGATTTTATTGGTCTGCAACTTGCTAATCTTTTCACCTTTTAAAACTGCTACATATTCACTTGCCTTTGCAATCTGAAAAATAACAACAAAGAATAATACAACTACAGCTATTACCAAATACATTGTCATACTAAATTATTTACTTTAAAACAACTCCAATTAAATAAGTTCAAAAAATTAGGTATGGTGAACAATACTTTCTTTAAGGAACGGATGATATTTAGGAATCAAAGATTTACTAGCTAAAGCTTTTGCAACAAACAATATCATCAACCCTACAAATAAGCTAAGAATACCAAAATCTAACCAACCTAATGTTACGTAATCTTTACTGATACTTCCCATAACCATTTGATAAAAATCTATCCAATGACCAAATAAGATTAATACTGCCATGAATGTTATTAATGTATAGTTACGCTTTGCATCCCTTTTCATTAAAATTAACAACGGACAAAGGAAATTGATTATTAAATTGAAAAAGAAAATTCCCTTGTATGCACCTTGAACCCTTGATTTAAAATACACCGTTTCTTCAGGAATGTTTGCATACCATATCAACATATATTGCGAAAACCATAAATAAGTCCAAAATATAGAGAAGGCAAACATGAATTTACCTAAATCATGTAAATGCTCTTGATTTGTATATTCTAAATAACCCTTATTTTTCATGTAGATAACCCACAGTGCTATTAGACTCATACCACTTACAAAAGAACTCATAAAAGTATACCAACTATACATAGTACTATACCAATGTGGGGTAATGCTCATCATCCACAACCATGGTATTGTAGAACCTACTGTTAGACCAAACCAACCTAAGAACATAGAGCCACGAACAGTGTTCTGAACAATGAATTTATACCCAGAAATATTGTCAAAAGCCCCTTTATCTGCTTCACTGCTTAAAACACGCATTCTATATCCCAACAGACTCCACAAACCTATTGCAAGCGTAGTCCATATAACAAAGAATTTTAAATTAAGAAACCCAGCCTTACCTTTAAGGATAGGGTCTTTTTCTACAGCTAATGTATCTAGCCAAGGATAAATTTGAGTTTTTCCAGTAAATGCTACATATAATAAAACTACTAGGGTGATTGAACCAAAAATTGGTACCATTACCGAAATAGCTTCTGGTATTCTTCTAAAAGACTGTTGCCAACCACCCATAGCCAAGGTTGTGATACTAATAAAAAACATAGCAGCATTACAAACTAAAGTCCAAAAAATGGTATTGTACATGATTGTTCCAATAAAAATTGCCTGCTCGTGCTCATCTTTACTCATTCCACTTTTGAAAAAACCTGCTACTAAAGCAACTACCCCTATACCTATTAAAGCATAAGACCATGTCTTTAATTTACTTGGAATTTCAAATTGTTCTCTTAGTGATGCCATCTTAAAACTTTTAATTTGGTATTGATTAACTCAATAATAAATTTATTCAATTATTTTTTTACAACTGCCATATCAGCAGCAGCAACTACTGATTTCTTAACTTGTTTAGATTTAATGTATCTAATAACCATCCACCTTTGTTTTCTAGAAAGTTGAGATGCATAACTACCCATTAAGTTTTTGCCGTACATTACTGAATAATACATTTGACCTTCGGGCATACTCTCATACTTTAGATCACCTACCAACATAGCAGGTTTAGCAGGATAAGGTCCATCTCCACCTTTGTATAAAGGTCCGTTACCATCTAATTTAGGTCCGTGACAAATACCACAGTTAACCAAATACAATCTTTCAGCTTCTTTATTGTCTGCATCCGAAAGACTATCTAGGGGATTTTTAATCTGCTTGGCTAATACATAATTGGTAGTATCACCAGGAGCGTCCTTAGTTAAAGAGAAAGGAAGCTCCTCACCTCTTGCAATTGTTCCTTTAACAGGTTGATTATTATAATTTATTCCTAGAGACTGTAGATTACTGTGATCAGCATAAGTTTCATAAGCCCTACTGTATGCCATATCAGGAACATATATAGAACCTGGTTGACGACGTACACTTTCATCGCAACTACTAATTAAAAAGGTAATTCCTATGAATCCTACTATATATATGTAATTCTTCATCGTTAAATTATTATGCAACTATTTCATTTTTATTCTCAAAAGGAATCTCATCGGTATCATATCTACCAACCCACCAATCTGTTTCAGCAATTTGAATATCTGTTTCTATTGCACCAGAATTACTCAAAAAGGCTTTAAGATCTTCTGTATTTGTCTTGTCTGTACACTCAATAACCATCACAAATAAATCGTCTGTAGCTCTTGCATGAAAATGATGCTTCTTTACAAAAGGTGCTAATTGACACAAATAACAAAATGTAAGAACCATACCAACTGCTGCAAATAGAACCGTTAACTCAAAAGTGATGGGAATCCAAGCAGGTAAAGCAAAATGAGGTTTACCCCCAATATTTAAAGGCCAATCTTTTGTAAATATCCAACTGATACAACTTAAAGCAGTAGTAGTACCTGTAATACCATAAATAAAACCAGCAGTATGTAAACTAGTTTCTCTTAATCCCATGGCATGATCCAAACCATGTACTGCAAATGGCGTATAGATGTCATGCAATTTATATCCGGCTGTACGTACCTTTTTCACAGCAGGAAATAATACCGCCTCATCATCAAAACAACCAACTACAAATTTCTTTTTTGCCATATAATTTATATTGGAGCTATTATACTCTATTAATGTAAATATTAGTGAGCGTATTGATGTGCAAATTCTTCAGAAGTTTGCAGTTCAATTGGCGTCATATTATCTTTATAACTTTCTCCGCTTGTTTTTAAAACATACTTAATTTCCGCAACTGCAATAACAGGGAAATATTTAGCAAAGAGGAAAAAACAAGTAAAGAACAAACCAAATGTACCTAGGTAAAAACCAATTTCATAAATTGATGGGCTATAATAAACGCTCCAAGATGATGGTAAGTAATCACGGTATAGAGAAGTAACTATAATTACAAAACGCTCAAACCACATCCCTATATTTACAATTATACTCATGAAGAAAGTAACATAAATATTTCTTCTCATTTTTCTGAACCAGAATATTTGTGGGCTTAATACATTACAAGCCATCATACCCCAATAACTCCATCCATAAGGGCTAAACAAATAAGCACGACTATACCAAAATGTATATCCTTCATATTTATTTTGGCTGTACCAACCCATGAATAACTCTGTTAAATAAGCAATACCAACTACAGAACCAGTTAGTACAATAATCTTATTCATTTGATCGATGTGCGTAAGGGTTATGTAATCTTCTAATCCAAATACTTTTCTTACTATCAACAATAAAGATTGAACCATTGCAAATCCTGAGAAGATTGCCCCTGCAACGAAATAAGGAGGGAAGATAGTCGTATGCCAACCTGGTATAACAGAAGTTGCAAAGTCAAAAGATACAATTGTGTGTACGGATAATACGAGAGGAGTTGATAAACCAGCTAATACCAAGGATAAACTCTCATGACGTTGCCAGTGTTTTGTACTACCTGTCCAACCAAATGCAGCAGTACCATATAATTTTTGACGCAATTTAGTTTTTGCACGATCTCTTACAGTAGCAAAATCGGGAATTAAACCACTGTACCAAAATAATAACGAAACAGTAAAGTAAGTAGATATTGCGAATACATCCCAAAGTAGCGGAGAATTAAAGTTAACCCATAAAGGACCACGGCTATTAGGATAAGGCATTACAAAGAAAGCCATCCAAACACGCCCCATGTGGAATATTGGGAATTGACCTGCACACATTACCGCAAAAATGGTCATAGCCTCTGCAGCACGGTTAACACCTGTTCTCCAACCTTGCCTAAATAATAACAATACAGCAGATATTAAGGTACCCGCATGACCAATACCTACCCACCAAACGAAATTGGTAATATCCCAACACCAACCAATCGTTTTATTTAAATTCCACTGACCTATACCGTATACTACCTCTCTGTAAACACTGTAAACCCCAAACATTAATAAGGCAGCAGCAGTAAAGAAGCCAACATACCATAATTTAGAAGGCTTTGCTTCAATAGGACGCAAAATATCTTCTGTAACCTGGTGAAATGTTTTATGCCCATATACTAGAGGCTCTCTAAGCTGTGATTCGTACTTTAGATGCATTTGTATCTATTTTTTTCAGTTTAGGAATAAATCCTACCGTTCATTAATTCTATTAAACTATCCTAATATTAAGCTTCTTTCTTTTCTTCTTCAATATTTCTAACCTTAGCTAGGTAAGTAACACTTGGAAGAACATGCAATTGTTCTAGAGATTTAAACAAACGATCAGGGTTTTCTTCTCTAATTGCAGTAACCGCACTTTTCTTATCGTTTGCATTACCAAACATGATAGCATTTGTAGGACAAGCTTGTTGACATGCTACTTTTATATCGCTATCAACCATTGTTCTACTTTCCTTTTTAGCAGTAAGTTTAGCAGCTTGTAGTCTTTGAACACAGAATGAACACTTTTCAATAACCCCTCTTGAACGAACAGTTACATCTGGATTTAATACCATTCTTACCAAAGGATCATTCATCTCTAATGTAACATTACTAATGACACCCGCTTGGTTATCTTCAAAACTATCAGAACCAGTATAATCTGCCCAGTTAAAACGACGAACTTTATAAGGACAGTTATTAGCACAATATCTAGTTCCAATACAACGGTTATAAGTCATTTGATTTAAGCCTTCGCTGCTATGATTTGTAGCTGCCACTGGACAAACATTCTCACAAGGAGCGTTATCACAATGTTGACACATTAAAGGTTGGAATACAACTTTAGGATTATCTACATCACTTCCAGAATAGTATCTATCAATTCTTAACCATTGCATTTCATGACCACGTAATACTTCTGGTTTACCAACAACAGGAACGTTGTTTTCGGCAGAACAAGCTACAACACACGCTCCACAACCAGTGCAGGTATTTAAATCAACACTCATACCCCACTTAATACCCGGACGATCGTTCATTGAGTTAGGATAGATAGTACCGTTTGCTTGATAGTTTTCTAATCCTCCGAAAGGTTTAACTTCTTCTTCCCTATCTTCTAGTATCTCTGTAGGTTTAGCTTTGAATTCAGCCAAAGTAATCTCTTTCATTACTTCAGTTCTGTTTCCTTGAGCTGTATTATAAATATTGTGTGTTTGTGTTAATGCTACAGGATATTTATCACCTGTATCAACCAATTTAACATCTGCAATAGAGAAACTAACTGTACCATCAACAATAGATGAATAAGGGAAACCATTAGCACCTAATGAAGATCCATCTTGTGTAATTGCCGCCTTGCCCATTTCCTTAACACGACCATAACCTAAAGCTATACCAACAGTGTTAGGATGTGTACCCGGTATAATTAAAGTAGGAAGTTTAACGGTAATTCCATTAGCAGTAATAGATACTACATGCTTTGGCGGTTGAACTTCATAAGCATCAGCTTGACCATTATTAGACAAATCTATCTTTAATAAATCTTTAGCCATTGCAGGAGAAACTACTAAATAGTTGTCCCATGTAGCTTTGGTAACAGGATCAGGCATTTCTTGTAACCAAGGATTAGCAACACCTTCACTTACCCCAATAGCAACTTTTTGATATAAAAATAATTCTGTTCCACTTACTTTCTTGTATGAGGAGATGGAAGTAAGGGCACTTGAAAGAGCAGCACTATTAAAAGAAGCACCAGCTATGGTAGATGTAGCAGGATTAATTACACCATCTTGTAATGCTTTATCCCAACCAGATACACCCCCAAGTTTTGAAGACCAATATTGTTTGATAGAAGTAAGATAATCAGTAGTAGCACCAGACCAACTTAACAAGCTATCTTGCCATTGACGAGTTTTAAATAGAGGATAAATTGTTGGTTGTTGTAAAGAAAAATAACCAGTCTTTATTTCAGCATCTCCCCAACTCTCTAAATAATAGTTGCTCGGAATAACATACTTACACAATTGTGTAGTTTCATCCGCCTTACCGTTAAAAGAAACAGTAAGCTTAACCTTTTTTAATCCTTCAACAAACTTCTTACTATCAAACCAAGTGTAAGCAGGGTTAGCACCAAATATTAATAAACCACCAACACTACCAGCATTCATATCATCAACCAACTTAACAAAGTCGGCATCAATACCAGCAATTGTATTGTGTGTCGCAGACCAATCTATCGTTTTTCCATTGGCTTGTAATGCATCATTTATTGCATTTACAACAATCTGAACGTTTTTATCATTGCTACCAGATACTACTAACGCCTCCCCTTTCTTAGCAACTAATTGTTTTGCAGCAGCTTCAATACCAGCTTTCAACTTAGCATCTTCTATACCTGTGATAGATTTGTTGTTAACCGCATCTAATAACGCTATAGCTATAGCACCAGTTTGAGAAGGGCGATGTAAAAAACGCTCATCCGCATTGCTACCTGTTAAACTTGCAACACTTTCAAAATGAATGTGTTTGCTCATTTTAATATCCTTCTCATCAATCTTCTTACCTGTTGAATATTGTTTAGCAAACTCGATAGGGCTAATCCAAGTACCTAAAAAATCGGCGGCTAAACTAACAATTACTTTAGCGTTATCGAAACGATAAGAAGGTATTGCTTTTTTTCCATAAGAAGCTTCATTCGCTAACAGCATACCGCTGTAAGAAATGGCATCATATTGTACATGCTTGGCACCAGGGTGTTTAGCTATAAATTGACTAATTACTTCTTTTGTAGTGGGAGAAACAATTGTATTGGTTAAAATTACAATAGGAGCAGTACCCAAATTACTGATAGAAGCTGTAACAGCTTTATCTATATCTTCAAATTTAGCTTCTGATCCATCTATAGTAGGGAAACGTAAACGTGCTGTATCATATAAATCAAGAACTGAGGCTTGTACTCTAGCAGAAGTACCACCTTTGGTGATAGGGCTTAATTCGTTACCTTCTATTTTGATAGGGCGACCATCCCTTACTTTAGCAATAACACTTACTGCATCACCATCTTGCACATAAGTAGTAGCATAGTATATAGAGTTACCAGGAACAATATCTTCGGGCTTATTTGCAAAAGGAATTGCCTTTCTAACAGGCATTTCACAACTAGCAGCTACAGCAGCAGCAGCAGTACTAAAACCTAGGAATTTCAAGAAGTCTCTACGAGGATGTTTAGCTTCTAAAAAACCTTTGTCATCCGCTTCAAAAGGTAATTGCTCTTGAAACTCATCATTAACCGATTGCTTGTATGCATCAGAATTATTCAATTCCCCAAAACTTTGCCAATGCTGTTTACTCATAAGTATGATAATTCGATAATGTGTAGTTTACTTAATCCTTACTAAACCATTAACACATCAACAGATTTGCTAATTAACTATTTTTAATAAT
>Ga0007836_1000184_pt1 | contig 15162 bp, 12 predicted proteins | sample CryBogCBE23Oct07_FD_71205 | JGI IMG/M metagenome (GOLD analysis project Ga0007836, IMG submission 71205) | Freshwater microbial communities from Crystal Bog, Wisconsin, USA - CBE23Oct07 | ecosystem: Environmental > Aquatic > Freshwater > Lake | place: Crystal Bog, Wisconsin, USA | collected...
TCTTCCTGTAGAAACAGGACGACCTCTAACGATTGCTTGCCATATGAAAAAAATTTATTGGTTTTAAGGAAACAATATTTTAAAAATGTTATTTTTTTATTGTTACACAAAAGTATAGTCAAGATTAAATCCTCACAATACAAATATTTATTAATACAATGACATCTAACATCAAATTTATGAACTGAACCTATTGCTAATATTAGGTTTAAAGAAATTTATTTAATCATATCCAACTCAATATTTAACACATTTTTTTTACCGATGTAACGCAAAACATTCGTTAATAAAAGTACTAGTTCAATAAAGACAAATTTTTTCGAATAACTTTTAACTCAAAGTATTCCATTATATTTTTTCGTGAATAAATAAAGCATAAGCATTTATTTTATGGCTTTTAAAATTGTAGTAGCTCACTATTGCTTGATAGGTGTTTAAATAAAACTTTATTAATACAAACAATTTTTACAGCACATATACCTTTGACAATTAGAAAAAATTATTGCTCTACGAGCATTAAATTCATACAATGTGACAGTAAAGATTAGAGTTAAGATGATTGTAGGATATTACAAACTAACCAAACTTAAAAATAAATTATTGCAAAAAATATTGATAACCAAATAGCAATAGTAAATTGTAAAATGCAACTAAAACTTATACTTGAAAATTTAAAATAAATAGAAGAAAACTTACTTATAGTTGGCAAATAAATATTAAAATAAATATTAAAATAAATTAATGTTGTATTAACAATACTCTATATTTGCTTCGTCTTAGCACTAAAATGTTTAAGATTTGAAACAGGACGTCCTCTATCTTTTGCTTACCATCTGAAATGTTCAATTAAATTCACATTTTTTATTTTTGGCCTCTCACGAAACTTGCTCCTCTAACGATTGCTGCCTTATGAAAAGGTAAATTCAAACTCAAAATTAACAGTTTAAACTTCAACATTCAACTTAACATTTGCAAGCTCTTATTATATCAAAATTACTATTTGATAGTTATAACTGTTGCCAGCATTACATTTCAATGATTATTTGTTATTACATCCAAACATCATTTTGGCGATAACTAAAAGATAAAAGAGGTGAATAAACATCAAAAAAAAAGGGTCTTCCTGTAGAAACAGGACGACCTCTAACGATTGCTTGCCATATGAAAAAATTTTTATTGATTTTTAGGAAACAATACTTTTTCGTTTTATCTTTTTTAGTATTGTTACACAAATTTATAGCTAACGAAAACACCTTTAAATATAACTATTTATTATAATTATGACTTCTAACATTAATTTAAGTTAACATAACTGTTGACAACATTATGTTTAATGAAATCTACTTAATCATATCCAACCTTTAATTTTAAGCATTTTTTTAAATAAAATAACATAAATAAATGCGATGTGGTTAACAAAAAAGCTTTTTGCATACTTCGAAACTCTATAAAGGCTCACAATCCTTATTGGACTGACGATTTCTTCCTTTTTTTAGTAGCCAAATAATATCAACCATAAATAAACCATTTAGATAATTAAATATTAATCAGAAGTAAATAAGAGTAAAAGAAACATGTAGGCTTGGGTATTTTAAACTTCAACCCAACTAAGTTTTAAATGTTAGAAGCTATCTCAAAACTTATTTACACCTTATTATATTATTTAAACCTAAAACTTAAGTCATTCAACTATTTTTGTGGCCATCTATCAGGTAATAAATACCCCTGATGTTATGAAAAGAAACTATGGATATTAATAATAAAGCACATCAACAAATTGGAAGGTATTTAATAACTGCTGCCTTACCTTACGCCAATGGGCTAAAACATATTGGGCATTTAGCTGGTGCTTATCTACCTGCTGATATATATGTAAGATATTTAAGAGCACAAAAACGTGATGTAGTTTTTGTTTGTGGTAGCGATGAACATGGCACCGCAATACCTATCCAAGCAATGAAGGAAGGAACCACAGCACAAGCTATTATAGATAAATATCATCCAATTATTGAAGACAATTTTAAAAAATTAGGTATTTCGTTCGATATATACCATCGCACATCTGATTCCTTACACCACGAAACATCACAAGAGTTTTTTTCTGTATTGAATGACAATGGCGATTTGGAAATAAAAGAAACAGAACAGTTTTATGATGAAGTAGCTTCCACTTTTTTGGCAGACAGGTACATAAAAGGAACTTGTCCCGTGTGTGCAAATGATAATGCTTATGGAGATCAATGCGAGAAATGTGGGAGTTCGTTAAGTCCCGAAATGTTAATTAACCCCGTAAGTACCCTAAGTGGTAATCAACCAATAAAAAAATCTACCAAGCATTGGTATCTTCCTTTAAATAGACATGAAGATTTTTTAAGCGATTGGATTTTAAAAGAACATAAAGACGATTGGCGTACTAGTGTTGTTGGGCAATGTAAAAGTTGGATTGATGGAGGTTTACAACCACGTGCTGTAACAAGAGATCTAGATTGGGGTATAAAAGTTCCTATTAAAGGAGAGGATGGCAAAGTATTGTACGTTTGGTTTGATGCCCCAATTGGTTACATAAGTGCTACTAAACAGTGGGCAATAAATAATAAAAAAGATTGGAAACCTTATTGGAATGCTCCTGACACCAAATTGGTTCATTTTGTAGGAAAAGATAATATTGTGTTTCACTGCATTATATTTCCAGTCATGCTAAAACTTCATGGCAATATTTTACCCACCAATGTTCCAGCTAATGAATTTATGAACCTAGAGGGGGGAAAGATGAGCACTAGCCGTGGTTGGAGCATAGAAATGGATGAGTACATAAATGATTGGATTAAAAAAGATGGTGGCGATGAGGCTATGGCCGATGTATTAAGATATTATCTTACTCAAATTGCCCCCGAAACAAAGGATAGCGAATTTACGTGGAAAGGATTTCAAGAAGCAAATAATAGTGAACTAGTAAACATATTTGGGAATTTTGTAAATAGAACTTTTGTGTTAATGCACAAACTGTGTAATGGTAAAGTTCCAGTATTTAACAACCAAATAATAGATGACACCGATAAACAACTAATTGTTGCAATTAAAGATTCAGCTAAAATGGTAGAATCATTACTAGAGGCTTACAGATTTAGAGATGCATTATTTGAAGTTATTGATTTAGCAAGAAGCGGCAATAAATATATGCAGGATAAGGAGCCGTGGATGGTTGCAAAACGTGCTACCACTGATGGAATATTATCTAAAGAGGGGCAACAAAGCATAGAAAACACCCTGCATTTGTGTTTACAGCTTACTGCCAATCTAACAATTTTAATTCACCCATTTTTGCCTATTACTTCCACAAAATTGTGTAAGATGATGAAGGTGGTTGATAAAATGTTAGAATGGCAAAACGCAGGAAGGGTAGATTTATTAAAGGTGGGTTACAGCTTAAGAGAACCTCAACTACTTTTTAGAAAAATAGAAAATGAGGAAATAGAAGCTCAATTATTAAAGCTAAAAGAAAAATCTAACCTTGTTAACAACAATAAAATGGAAGAGTCTACAAGTGAAATAAAAGAAATAATACAACAAGAACTTGCACCTGTTGCACCCGAAATAGTATTTGAAGATTTTGCAAAGATCGATTTAAGAGTGGGTACCATCATAGCAGCTAGCAAAGTTACAAAAGCAGATAAATTGTTAGAATTGAAGGTAGATTTAGGCTTTGAAACCCGAACTATTGTAAGTGGAATAGCGATGCATTTTAACCCTGAAGAGATAATAGGCAAACAAGTTACAGTTGTAATTAACCTTGCTCCACGTAAAATGAGAGGAATTGAAAGCAACGGAATGATACTAATGGCAGAAGACACTGAAGGCAAGCTTCATTTTATAAATCCAGAATCTACCATTAATAATGGAGCATCTGTTAAATAAATGTACTACCTATATCAGGATAAACAACAAATCAAAATGGTTAATCACCCATTTTCCCTCTAAATAAGTATTCCTTTTCTTGCTCTAGGAATTCCTTTTGTGTTAGAAACATAATCTTATATACTAAAAGGAATTCATTTTGTTATATAAGAATAGCAAGCAAGGGTATTTGGTATTGCATTAAGACAAATGGAATTCCTTTTGTACTAGAAACATATACTTCTATGTAAAAAAGAATTCCTAATAGAACATTAAGAATTCCTTTTTGGTTTGAATGATATCCTGTAGCATTAAATAATATAATTATTGCAATATACAGTTAACCTAGAGAAACATATAGTAATCCATGAGGTATAGTTTAAATTACAAGAAGAAGGAAACAATTGCAAATAGGCTATTGCAGAAACGTTGTCCTAAGATGTTGCACATTTTTATAATTGCATTTGAGTTAAGCGGTTTGGTTAAATAACATTAAAATTTAATAAATTACCCCATCTATATTTATAAATCATGTACAGACATTTTTTAGATTTACCATATAACTTCCTTTTTAAAACAAGGTGTGTATAGGCTGCATAGCAGCAATCACACACCTTGTTTTAAAACCAAAACATTAAAAATCTAAGTTTTTTTCTAAGTGCATTTGTGTCTAGGTAGTCATCATTTACCTTCCTAATAAGTTATATAATTAGGAACCAAAAGCAACCTTTTTTTACCCGATGCGGGCAATGTTAAAATCTTTAATATTAAATTGAGATTAGTATAAATGATGCTTTTTTAATATCCTTGTTGTAAGGCTTTAATAAAATCGGTTACTAGATAGGTAACCAATAATCCTGCAGACTGAATGGTTGATTCAGATTCATTATTTTCTATTTCATCACCTATGTGCAAATAGGCTGGTTGACTATCCAATGCAGTAAAATACATGTATTGTCTTGCTTGTATGGCCGAAATACCAGTAGGTGAAGAACAATTTGTAACGTTTTCTATAGCTCCCAAATCAAGTTCTACTCCACATAATGTATCAATTGTAAATTCAGTAGCATGATCTACAGCTTCTAAAAACGTTCTCTTCTCATGAAGAAAAATATCTTCAAATGTTATACAATCAATAAAAGGGTTATTTACAATATCCATCCAAACGTTTTGTTGAATTTCGTTTTCATGAAGACCAATTACACAATACTTCTCTAAAAAACCATCTTCTTCCGCATATCTAAATGCATTACCACTATGCCTACCTTCAAGTGGTCGGTAATCGGCTCTTGAATCTATATTGATGGCATTAATCTGTGCAAAAGGTATAACTCCACTTTTAAACCAACCCTTTGCTGCCCCCATAATACAAGGATAAGCGTTGTTTTGCCCCCCGCCAATCACAATGGGAAGCTTTTTGTTTTGGGTAATTATATGTATTATTTGCTCAACCTCTTCATCTATAATATTTACTGCATGACGATAAGCATCAATCTTCTCACTATCGCTATGTGCGGCTTGTTCTATTACATTTGATAAATCGTTAAAATCAAAATGACCTAAAAAAAGAATTTCTTCACCACTCAAAAAATCATTACTCTGAATATTTAAGAATGATTGGGCAAACGATTCCCAAATACCTGCTCTATTACCTTCACATTCATTGGCTTCAGCACCAACAAATTCAGAAATACCTATCACAATAAACTTTGCATTACACTGCTGTAAAGATTCATCCAAATTATCGGCATCTTTTATAACTTGAACCCTCTCCCCTATTTTTGTTTCAAACTTTCTAATTTTCGTTTTAGCAGCTAAGTCTTTTTTGGTAAAAATTTTAAAGTGTTTCATAAAGCATTAATTTAAGAAATGAAGGTAAGGTTATTGGATTTATAAGTTACTAATTTTATTGCAGTGTACAATAATTTAGAGATTTTGTATTTATAAAAAGTAATTATCAACAATAAACACGCAGAAATTTGAAAAGAATAGGAATCTTATCTGATACACACAGTTATTTTGATGAAGCCATTTTTAAACATTTTATTAATTGTGATGAAGTCTGGCATATTGGCGATTTTGGCAATTACTATGTTATTGATAAGCTAAAGGGATTTAAACCTTTAATAGGTGTTTATGGCAACATTGATGATGCAACTATAAAAGCAGAATTTCCACTAGTTCAATGCTTTGATTGCGAGGAGGTAAAAGTTTTAATGACGCATATTGGCGGCTATCCTCCAAAATATAATATTGCAAGTAAGGCTTTGATAAAAGAACACAGACCACAACTATTTTTAAGTGGACACTCACATATTTTAAAAGTAATGTACGACGATGTAAACCAATGCCTTCATATTAATCCTGGGGCTTGTGGCATACATGGTTGGCATACAGTGAGAACGCTTATAAGAATAGTAATTGATGGAAAGAATATAAAAAACTGCGAGGTGATAGAATTGCACAAATAGTGCAGTAAATAAAAATTGAGATCCTAATTTTGAATTAGAATCTCAATCATTGTATTTAATTATATATCAAATGTATTAATAAATAGCTCTAAACCAAGGAATTGGGTGTCCTAAATCGGTTCTAAAAGGCCAAGGAACTGCTAATAAAATAATTGCCAAAGCTGATATATATAAAATACTCATTATTCTATGCTTCTTGGCAGGTAGCATATCTTTCTTTGAAAAGGAATGCGAAATGGTAATTAAAATGATAGAGGTAAGCATCATAATTGGATGTTCTATTATCCAAAATCTTAACCAAGAAAGTTGCATAACATCTTTCATGGTATATTTCTGTACGTCTAATATTTTTATTCCGTTATCTCCAAAGAAATATAAATATAGAGCTACCAATAAATTTAAATGAGTAGTAATTAAAAGTCTTAGACTCCATTTTCTATCTACTGCATCAAAATGTTCACTTGCTTCTACATTTACTCTGATAATATTAATTACTAAAAAAATGATTAAAGCCCATCTAAGTAGGCTGTGTAATCCTAAAATGCCTCCGTACATATCTGAAATTTTTATTTTTTAACTCTAATTATAGAGAAACAAAGCAAACGTATTCAATGCAAGATTAAGACAATATTCCAAACATTTGAACTTTATAAAAATTTGTGAATAACTATATGACAACTTTCCCATCTGCAAATAGAACAAACTAACATTTTCCCTTTCAAAATTTAGACTAAAAAGATAGGGTAGTAACGCTATTTTTGCGCTATGAATAAATGGTCTACATCATTGGCATTGCTTTTATTAATTATTTGTTGTAAAAACAATAATTCTAAGGGAGAAGAAATATCAACAGACAAATCAGTAATGGAAGCTTATGCCAATAGTCTATCAAAACAAGTGCAACAAAAACCAGATAGTGTAGGCTTACGTTTTAAATATTTAACAGTATTAGATAGTTTAGGTAATTATAAACAGGCACTTGCCCAAATAGACTCTTTGTTATTAAACGACAAGGGAAACTATGCACTTTGGTTTAAAAAAGGGCAAATAAATGAACATTCTGGCGACACTTTGGATGCCATAGAATACTATAACAAAGCGCTAAACATTTATTCCGCTCCTGATGGTTTACTAGCTTTGGCAAACTTATACGCTGAAACTAAAAACCCCCTTGCTTTAAACGCTTGTAAAAAATTGGATGAAATGAGATTAGGAAGAGAATATGATGCCTACACTGCATTTTTTGCTGGCGTTTATTATGAGAGAACGGGTAATAAAGAAAAAGCCTTTGAATTATTTGACAGAAGTATTGACAATAATTACACTTTTATGGACGCATACATGGAAAAAGGCTATCAATATTTTGATAGTAAAGATTACAGCAAAGCCATGAATGCCTTTAAAACGGCCATCGAAGTAAATAATAGATATGCTGATGCTTATTATTGGGAAGGAAAATGTCTTGAAGCTACCAATAAAAAGACAGAAGCAATTACAAAATACCAACAAGCATTTCAGCTTAATAACAATTTAATGGAAGCCCAAAATGCCTTAAAAAGATTGCAATAACCTAATAGCTATATTTACCGTTTAATTTAATAGAAAATAAATTCAATGCACAAAATTTCTCCATCTTTTCTTGCCTCCAATTTTCTTAAATTAGGCGAAGAATGTAATATGTTAAATAATAGTGAGGCCGATTGGTTTCATTTAGATGTAATGGATGGGGTTTTTGTACCGAATATTAGTTTTGGATTACCCGTTATACAACATATTAGAAAAGCTACACACAAAACGCTTGATGTTCATTTAATGATTGTTAATCCTGAAAAATATATAGATGCTTTTGCAAGGACTGGTGCCAATGTTTTATCAATTCACCTTGAAGCCTGTACTAATTTACACAAAAACATACAACAAATAAAGCAATTGGGCATGAAGGCGGGTGTTGCCATTAACCCACATACACCCATTTTTATGTTGGAGGATATTATTGAAGATATTGATCTAGTAAATATCATGAGTGTGAACCCTGGCTTTGGTGGACAATCATTTATTCCATACACACTTAAAAAGATAGAACAGCTTAGAAATTTAATAATCAAAAGGAATCTTTCTGTTGATATAGAAATTGATGGGGGCGTAACACAAGATAATGCGGCTACAATTTTAAATGCAGGAGCAACTGTTTTAGTTGCAGGAAGTTGTGTCTTTAATGCAGAAGACCCTATAAAATCAATTTCGCTTTTAAAAGGAATAGCTAGTTAAGTAACAAGTTTCTAACAATTTTCTATATTAAATAATATTTTTTTTGCTCAGCAAATTCACTCCCCTATATTTGCACTCCCAAAAACAAACAAGGAGCGTTGGTCAAGGGGTTAAGACATCTCCCTTTCACGGAGGAATCACGGGTTCGATTCCCGTACGCTCTACAAATGAAAGCCTTGCACTGCAAGGCTTTCTTCATTTAAAAGAAAAAAGTCGGGCAGAGAAACGGGCAAAGCTATCAGACGTTCTTCTGGACGGGTTTAAGAAAAGTTCCAATAAAATGACTACACTTCCTTACAAACCTGCTAAACTATATTTTGCTAAAGGCGATTTGACCAAAGAATGGTATGTAGAATTTTCTTTCCTTGAACCTGGCACACTGGATAAATACAAAAGATTTAAGGAACGACTTGATATTAATAGGCTTAAAACCTATAAAGAACGTTTTGAGTATGGTAAGGAACTGGAGAAGTTTATCAATGAAAAACTTAAAGCTGGCTTCAACCCTTTTACGGCCGTTATGAAAGATGATAATGGCGACTTTAAAATTTGTACTCAATTACTAAAAGCTAAAGATCAATTAGGTAAAAATGCAAGTAAAGTAACACAAGCTTCTTACAGGTGCATGTATAATAGATTAGTAAAATTTATCGAGGAAAGAAAACTAACATATCTATATATCAACCTTTTTACTTTAGAACATGCACGTAGTTACAAACAATGGGCATTACATGAACGTAACCTTAGTGTAAAAACGGTTAATGATAGTATCAGTCATTTAGCCATGTTTTGGGATGAGGCAATAGAAATGGGTTTAACACAAATAAACCCTTTCAAAGTAGTTCCAAAAGCTAAAAAAAGAGATAAAGCCGAAAGTAAAGATGTTCGTTTTGAACCATTTACTGATAAAGAGATGCTCTTAATATTTCCCTGGCTTAAAGAAAAAGGATTTGGGGATATGATACCATTTCTTGCAATGATATTTTATGCTTGGGCTAGACCTATAGAGATACTTAGATTGAAGATTAAGGATATAGAGCTAGATAGAGATTTAATTAGTTTTAAAAAGGGGGAAACTAAAAATAGCAATGCGGCTTATGTTCAAATTGTAGATCCATTAAAAAACATTTTTGAAGAAATGAAATTAAATACTTACCCCCCAGACTATTATTTGTTTAGTGATAATTATAAACCAGGTACAAGGATGCTTAATAAATCTCTTCCTTCAAAGCACTGGAGGTTGACAATTAAAAAAGAGTTAGGTATTAAAAAAGATATGTATGCTTTAAAGCATACAGGAAATATTGAATATTTACTAAAAAATAAAGGAAATACTAACCTAAAGTGGCAGCAGATGCAAAACAGACATTCATCCAGCGTAGTTACAGATAAATATAATAGAAAGTTAGGAGCTTACTTTATTGAAATTGGAGATGTAAACTTTAGAATACTATAATTTATTTTGGATTAAATTCAACTGTATTTGGCAACTAAGAACAGACGCAATTTTTTCTAATACCTTGGTAGATGGTATATTATGACCTTGCTCGATATTAGCAATAGACAATCTTTTCATGCCTACTAATTCAGCAAGCTCCTCTTGTGTAAGTTGCTTCTTTTTTCTATAAAATGCAATCTGTTGCCCAATTGGTGTTCCTTTTTCCATGGCAGCTAAATTAGTCGTATCTCCCGAAAAGAATGGATGCTCGCTTAAAAAATTGGCATTTTCATTTTTTCCAATCCTGATATATTTAAAAAACGATTGTTCAGTTGTATGGCCAGTTAATAACATAATTCGTCCTGTTTCAATACCCCTAAGGTGCATATTGGTAGCAAAACTTCTTCTGGCTGTATGTGATGATACTAGCTCATACTTCTTCATTGTTTTCTTTACGACTTCCAGACCTTCTATTTGTTCATAGAAAACATCATCTTCTATTGCTGCCATTTTAGCCAATTTTTTCACTGCATTATTATAAAATTGTTCCGAACGCATCTTGGGTAATTTGTTTCTGTTTCTTTTCAATATCTCTGTTACCATCCAATGTAATGGCAATTCAACCAGCGTGTTTGTCTTGATTGTCTTTATCTTAATTCTACCATTCTGGAAGTTATTCATAGACAGTTTGGATATATCAGAAAATCTAAGCCCAGTGCAACAAGCCAACACGAACATTTCCCTTGTGTCGTAAGTTCCCTTGGTTAGCCCTTTAAGATTAAATATTTTTTCAATTTCTTTTTCTTCCAGATATACACTACAAGGTTCGTCCGTTGGTAGTTCTACATCTTCGAATCCAAAGTCTACATCATATCCTTGTTTGGCAGCTTTCCGCAATGCCTCCCCCAGCTTCTGTCCGAATCCCCTTATTGTTCCTGCTTTGTAATTAGCTGGCTGCGATTTTAGGTAATGAATGTACTCTTCCATTAAGGTAGCCGTAAAACTGTCTGTATAGATTTCTTTATTGATATGCTTACCGAATGCATCCAGCTTGTTTGCATTGTTAGTCCAGGCACGTTGGTAAGGTTTACTGCGCCTGTTATTTTGGGCAAGCTGCCGCAAGAATGATGCAAGCAATGTGTTTTTGTTTACATTTGCCATCTCAAAAGTTTTTTTGTTAGACCGAAAAAACTAGCCCCCAAGGTTTGCCGACTGAGGGGGCATTTTATTTATTCCCATGAATTTGCATACTCTACATTTTTAAATGCGTGAGCAATTCCAAGTTGTTGTTTTAGCCTTAGTAATTCTTCAGCCTCCATTCCTAAGTTAGAAGCTATTTCACTATCCTCTAATCCTAAGTTCTCAAGTTTCACAACTAAATCGCTCATCTTTTCTACTTGATGAAGCCCCTTTATTCTATTCATTAGTACAGTTAATTGTACCGCATCATGATAAGGCAATTGCAGATCAATAATAGAAACTTGCTTAGAACCTAATCTTTTAAGCATTTCGTACCGATGGAAGCCATCTATGATTCTGTACTTTTTATGGCTCTCTTCCCAACTAGTTATAATCGGGAATAGAAAACCATATTTGATTATACACTCTCCTAGTAGCCTCATTTCTTCTCTAGGCATTCTATTGGGATTATAATCATTTGCAAATAGTTCATCAATTCCTACAATCTTAGGCTCTTTAAACATTATAGTAGTTGCATCCATTTTTCTTTAAGTTTAATTGTTTTTTCTTCTTTTTTTGTATCAAATGTTCGACTATTCTCATAATCGTTTATTAATAACTGACCAACTTGTGCTTGATAGGTACGCTCATTCTTTTCCTGTTTATCAAATCTTGACTTGTACTTTTCTTTATGCGCTTCATCCTTTATATTCAATAAAAGAAAATCCCTAAATTGTTGCCAGTTCTTATAGTGAGTTGGCAATTTCTTATTGCTGAATACCAATTTTTCAGAAGCATAACGAGCGGCAGTAGATATTCCAGAAATCCTAGCGCAAAGCTTATCATAAGTATCAGCTTCAAATTTTGGCAAGTCCATAAGGCACTTATAAGACTTCTCATGTATCAAATTGCTTACCCTCATTTTATAAACGCTGTAATTTGACCAAAACATTAAATCGTAAATCTTATTGTAAGGTAAATTATAATCATAAATAAATCGCCAAAGGCTATTCCAAGTCCAATCAAATATTGGGTAAAATCTATTGGCACCAGCTTGTGAGATGGTAGACCATTTAAGACCTTTGTAACCAGGGTATTTAGTTACTGCTCTATAACGAGTAATTCCTTCCTCTGCTCTCAATCCAATTAAATAGGCAGTATCAGGATTTTGTTTTTCTATCCAAGGAAAAAACTCATAAAACCTCTTCGGGTAATCTCCACTTATTTCCTTTATTGCGATGGGTTCTTTTTCCCTCATCCATTGCTCACCTTCACCCCAAGCATATAAGAAATAATCATTAGAGCTGGTGGCATTAGTCATATAAATAGGCACTTGATACCATTCAGGAATAATTAGCGGATGCTTCATTTGGATTCTCAATGTATCAATCGTAGCCTGATATTCCGCTTCTTGATCTAAGAAGAAAACCTTTATCTTCCTATTTCTTTTTTCAGCTTCTTGTAAAGTTAATGCCAATAATACAGTGCTGTCTTTACCGCCAGATATAGAAACACTTATTTCTTTAAATTCATCAAAAATGAAAGAAATTCGTTGCCTAGCAGCTTCTAAAACATTCAATTCTCTATTGTAATTCTTACCTTTCATAATTGATAACAGTATTATAAATAGCCATTCTTCTATTGTTTTCTTCTACCATAAATTGGTAAATACCGAAGTTTGGTAGTTTGTATTTTTCACTACTTAAATAGGTATCAAAACCTATTTCAATTGATAAATGCTTATTCAATTGCTTTAGCATTGATTGCATTAACTGTTTTGGGGTATTATACTTTTCAAAGGAGTAACTTTTTACTTCATTATAATATTCAATCAAAAGCTTTTCAGGTTCATAGAAAGAATACTTAGTTGTTAATAAAGGCAAGTCTGAAAATGTTTCTTTTATATGCCCTTTAATATTTTCAGCAGAAATAATTGCCGTTTGTGCATTCCTATAGAACCAATGTTGCCAATCAGATTCAAGAACATTAGAATAATTAACACCTAACCAATTTTCAAATAGGAAACCGTAATGATACCATAATCGCCAAGGTTCGCCATTGAATGGTTTTTCATCAATGGTTATCTTAGAATTAAATTTATTCATATTGTAGATATAAGGATAAACCAAATCATACCTTGTTTCAGGGGTTCTTATCCTGTTTAGCCCGACAATAATTAAATTATCTGGTTGATGGTTAGTATATTCTTTTGAGAATATACTCCAAGCAATTTTTTTAAAGACTGTCTCCACATTATAAAAATCATGGTGAATTACCAATGTATTACCGGTTAATTGAATTGGTATATACTTGTCAATATTAATAATATCCTTAACAAAGAAAGCTTTCCTCATAGCATCATTCTAAATGTTTGAAACCTTTTGAATTGCTTTAAAGATTTGAATCCTCTTTTGATAAACTCATTCTTAGACATTGGTGTAGCTGTAGCCTGAATAGTATTCACCTTTAAAGATTCAATTGCTTTTTGAATACGCATATCTAGCATCATTTTATAAATGCCAAACTTTCTGTAGGGACTGAACACAAAAGCCCTTTTCAATACAAAAACTTGTCTTTGTATTTCATACCCTGAGAATGCCAAAAGCTTTTCTCCTTGTACAGCTAATAACCATTCATCACAATCATCAGAATGAATTGCCAATTCAAGTGCCTTAGTAATTTCCTTGTTGCCGAACATTTCAATAAAGAAGTGCGGATATTGTTTAATATCCTTAACCCAAATAAATTCTGTCATAGCTTTTTCATTAATTCTTTATAACCTTTTTCCTTAAAATAATGCAGTAGTTGCCCTTTTTTGTTTACGTTTTCATTCATTAATGATTCTAAGTTGGCATCTCCAGTCATTTTCACAAACTTACAGGTTTCAGTCTGACCAGTGCGAAAAGTGCGGTGCTCAGATTGATTTTCCACAGCGTAGTCCCAAGTCTTATCCCAATAAACAGTAATGTTATATTGTTGCATATTTAGGCTCATGCTATGGCTCTGTATGCTCATCACAGGAATATCAGGGTAATGCTTTTTTAGCTGTACCTCACTATCAATAAACTTTCGATAGATGATAACTTTAGTTCTATCAACATTTTTTAAGAACTCATCCAAAACTGCAAACTTATCTTCCGTGGTGCAATATAAGTGCTGCATCTTCATGGTTAACTCTAAAAAGATATTATTATTCTTCCATTGCAAAGTTTCATCATCCAAATACTTCTCCTTTAACTTCTGGTATTCTTCCTTGTGTTCATTACTAAGAACATAAGGCAAATCAATATACTGCTTACTTACTTCCAATTGAAGGTTACAATCGTATACATACGGCTCAATGATAGAGAAGAGATAATCTACATTGTGATAGCCAGTGATAAACTCCTTTTGATACCAACGATTACCAATCCTCTTCTTTACTGTTGTGTATTCGCAAATGGTATTTTTGTATTCAGCCTGTCCCATTTTTAGTATAAGTGGCGAAAGAAACTCCATTTGCGCCCATACATCAAGCAAGTTGCGGCTGATGGGCGTGCCGTTTAGTATCATCTTATACTCAGCAAGCTTTCCTAGTTCAATAATCCTACGTGTGCGCTTTGCATCCCAGTTCTTTATCTTCAAGCTTTCATCCACAACTACGAAGCTGCACCATGCTTCTGATAACTTTCTGGTAAGCTGCAAATATTGCCTATCGCTCATGCTGATAGTTTCAGGTGCAATGAATATCGTTTCAATATTTAATCCACCCCACTTAGCCACTTCATCCTTAATACCACTTTGCCCAACCGGTGGGTTGATGGTACCAAAAGGTGCAATCCAAACACATAAGATAGCAGGGGTTGATTTAATATATTCCATGGTACTTCTAGTTTTACCTGTACCAGGTTCGCCGAAGTCTGCACCAACCTT